>Ga0116231_10001918_pt1 | contig 43303 bp, 37 predicted proteins | sample S1TSphgellanicum_2_FD_89695 | JGI IMG/M metagenome (GOLD analysis project Ga0116231, IMG submission 89695) | Host-associated microbial communities from peat moss isolated from Minnesota, USA - S1T2_Fd - Sphagnum magellanicum MG | ecosystem: Host-associated > Plants > Peat moss > Unclassified... | reverse complement strand
TGGCGTTTCGCGCGGAAGGCCTTAGAAGCGTCGCGACACAAGCTGTGGACCCTGACCCTTGACTACCTCCAAAATCGCCTTCCAGGGAGACTATGGCTCCAACAGTCACGAACTGTGCGCGGAGCACTTCCCCGACTATGAGCCCGTCCCTTGCGATACCTTCGCCGAGGCGTTTGCGGCGGTGCGGAGCGGGGCCTGCGCCCTTGGCGTCATCGCCATGGAGAATTCCATCGCCGGGCGCGTCGGCGATGTACATCACCTGTTGCCCGCCTCGGGCCTGAAGATCGTCGGCGAGCGGTTCAAGCCGATCCGCTTTCACCTGATGGCCAATCCTGGTGTAGCGCTGGAGGATGTGCGGGAGGTATCGAGCCATGTCATGGCGCTGGGCCAGTGCCGCCGGCTGATCCAGAAGCTCGGTCTGCGCGCTATCGTGGCGAGCGATACGGCCGGCGCCGCGCGCGATCTGGCCGAGCGCCCCGATCCCCATCACGCGGCCATCGCACCGGCGCTGGCGGCCGAGCTCTACGGCCTGACGATCCTGGCGCGCGACATCGAGGACGAGCCCGACAACACCACGCGCTTCCTGGTCATGACCGGCGACCCGAACCCGGCCGAACCCGACGCCGGCGTCGATTGCCTGACCAGTTTGATCTTTCACACCCGCGATGTGCCGGCGGCGCTGTATAAGGCGCTGGGCGGCTTCGCCAGCAATGGCGTCAACCTGATCAAGCTGGAAAGCTATATTGACGGCAGCCAGTTCACCCCAGCGCAGTTCTATGCCGAGATCGAAGGCCGACCCAGCGATCCCGGCGTCGCCCTGGCTCTGGAAGAGCTAGCCTTCTTCTCCGGTCAGATCGATCTCTTGGGCGTCTACCCGGCTGACGCCCATCGCCGGCCGCGCAGCGTCGGCCCGGCCGCAGTCGCCGCCTCGCCTCCAGCCGCGCCCTCGACCGACGAGGGCGACGACTGGAAAGCCGCGTTGATGGAGTTCCGGCGCAGTATCGACAATATCGACGCCGCCTTGATCCATGTGCTGGCCGAGCGGTTCAAATGCACCCGCAAGGTCGGCGCCCTGAAAGCGCGCTACAACCTGCCGCCCGCCGATCCCAAGCGTGAAGCCCAGCAGATCGAGCGCTTGCGCAGCCTGGCGCTCGCCGCCGATCTCGACCCCCGGTTCGCCGAGAAGTTCCTGAACTTCATTATCGCCGAAGTGATCCGCCACCATGAAGCGGCGGCGCGGTAATTCTTAGCCCAGCGCCGCGGGTTTTGGCCCGCCGGTCGCCCAATCCAATAGCTCGACGGTGTGGACGACCGGGACGTCTGTCCCGCCGGCGATCTGGGTGATGCAGCCGATATTGCCGGCGGCGACGATGTCTGGCCGAGTGCGGGCGATATTGGCGACCTTGCGGTCGCGCAGGCGCCCCGCGATCTCGGGCTGGAGCAGGTTGTAGGTTCCGGCCGACCCGCAGCAGAGATGGCCCTCCGGCACGTCGACCACCTCGAAGCCAGCCTGCTTCAAGAGCTGTTTCGGCTCTTTCGTGATCTTCTGCCCGTGCTGGAGCGAACAGGCGCTATGGTAGGCCACCCGCAAACCGCTGGGCCCAGGCGCAACCTTGAGTTCTAGGGCGCCAATGAGTTCTGAGATGTCGCGCGCAATGGCCGAAACCCTGGCCGCAGGGGCCGCGAGCTCGGGATCGTCGCGGAACATGAAGCCGTAGTCCTTCACCGTCGTGCCGCAGCCTGACGCATTGACGACAATGGCGTCCAGGCCCTGACCGTCCATCTCCGCCGCCCAGGCCAAGATGTTGGCGCGGGCGAAGCTCTGGTCGTGTTGGCCCAGATGATGGTTTAGCGCGCCGCAACATCCGGCGCCCTTCGCCACTACCACCTCGTAGCCGTGGCGGGTCAGGAGACGGATCGTGGCGGCGTTGATCTCTGGCGCCAGCACCTGCTGAGCGCACCCGGTCAAAAGCGCCACGCGCCGCGACGGGCCGCTCCGATTTTGCGCTGAGAAGGACTGGGGTTTCACAGCGCCCAACGAGGCTGGCAGGCGCGTCGGCGCCAGTGCTAGCATCGCTTTCAGGCGGCTCGGCATCAGGCCGGCGAAGGGCTTGCCGATTTGCGCGGCGATCAGAGCCCAGCGAAACAGGCCGGGCCGCGGCAAGACAAAACCGAGCGCCTTGCGCAGCGCCCGATCATGCCAGGGGCGCCGGTAAGTATCCTCGATATGGCGGCGCGCATGATCGACCAGATGCATGTAGTTGACGCCCGACGGGCAGGTCGTCATGCAGGCGAGGCAGGAGAGGCAGCGGTCGATATGCTTTACGACCTCAGGCGTCGCCGGCCGATCGTTCTCCAGCATATCCTTGATCAGGGAGATGCGACCGCGCGGACTGTCCAGTTCGTCGGCCAGATCGACATAGGTCGGGCAGGTCGCGGTGCAGAAGCCGCAGTGGACGCAGGCGCGCAAGATCTTTTCGGACTCCCGCACCTGCGGGTCGGCGAGTTGGGCCTCTGAGAACTTGGTCTGCATGGGGTTAGAGACCTTGGTGCATACGGCCGGGGTTGAACAAACCTAAGGGGTCGAAACCGGATTTGATCCGGTCATGCAGCGCTTTCAGCGGGGTGGGGAGGGGATCGAACACGGGCGTTGTCGCACGTAGCGCTGCTGGCGCGGCGATCAGGGTCGCGTGGCCGCCACGCCGCTTGAGCGCCTCGCGAATAAGGCTCGCGCCGCCGTCTTCCTGGTCGTCCTCCAGCGCCAGCCAGACGAGGCCGCCGCCCCAATCATAGATAACCTCCGCCTCTGGCAGCTGCGTCTTGAGATCGGCGACAAACGCGGGGGCTTGGGCCGGCGACGGACAAAGTCGCCAAATACAGCGCGCCGGTCCCAGCAGGGGCTGCACGGCGCCGATCTCGGTCCAGAACGCTTCGGTATCCAGGTCGCCCAAACGCGCGCGAGGCCCGTACGCGTCGAACAGCGGCTCCAGCGCGTCGACGCGAAAGGCGACGGATCGATGCGGCCCCTCAAGCCGGATCGCAGTCGCGGCGCCTGCGATCCCGGCGGACTGCAGCACAGCCGATCGCGCGGCGGCGGCGGCGGGCAGGTGCGCCGCCGCAGACACCTCATGGGGCGTGTTCAGGGCCATGGTCAGGGCCAAGATCGCCGCGGCGTCGTCCAGTCCAGTCAGCACCAGGGTACAGGCGGTTTGCGGTTTCGGCATGACCTTGAGGGTCAGTTCGGTGAGGAGCGACAGGGTCCCAAACGCCCCGGCCTGGAGCTTGCAGAGATCGTAGCCGGTGACGTTTTTCACCACCTTGCTGCCGGCCTTCCAGGGCTCCGCCCGCCCGTTGATGGCCGCAAAGCCCAGCAGGTAGTCTCGCGCCGCGCCGGCCCGCACCCGGCGCGGTCCCGCCAGATTGCAGGCGACCACTCCGCCCAAGGTACCCGAATCGGTTTTTGTCGCGCCCAGCAGCGCCCGCCAGTCGGGCGGCTCGAAACTCAGCATCTGTCCGTGGCCGTCCAAAAGCGCTTCGATCTCGGCCATAGGCGTGGCGGCGTGCACGGTCAGGACCAGCTCGGACGGTTCGTAATCGATGACGCCGGCCAGGCGGGAGATATCTAGCACATCCTGCGGCCGTTCGCTTCGGCCGAGCGCCCGTTTGCTGGCCCCGGCTCTTATCTCCAAAGGCCGGCGCTCAGCCGCAGCCGAGGCGATCATCTCTTGGGCGTCCGCCGCGTCGGCGGGGGTCAAAACCGGCATGGGGCGTGTCAGAACCGCGGCAGGTCTGGAAAGCGAACTTGGCCGCCCCGCACGTGTACACGCCCCAACTCGGTGCACCGGCACAACTGTGGAAACACCTTGCCGGGGTTGAGCAGGCCCTCCGGATCGAAGGCGCATTTGAGCCTCTGCTGCTGCTCAAGATCGATGTCGCTGAACATCGTTCCCATCAGGTCGCGTTTCTCGACACCCACCCCGTGCTCGCCGGTCAAGACGCCGCCGACCTCGACGCAGAGCCGCAGGATGTCGGCGCCGAACGCCTCCGCCTGCTCGAACTGGCCAGCAATGTTGGCGTCATAGAGGATCAAGGGGTGCAGGTTGCCGTCGCCGGCGTGGAAGACATTGGCGCAGCGCAGGCCGTATTCCGCCTCCATCTGCTGGACGCGCCGCAGCACCTCGCCGATCCGTTTGCGCGGGATCGTGCCGTCCATACAGAGATAGTCGGGAGATATCCGCCCGACCGACGAGAAGGCCGCCTTGCGCCCGGCCCAGAACAACAGCCGCTCGTCTTCCGATTGGCTCGACCGACAGCTTGTGGCGCCGTGGGCGGCGGCGATGGCTTCGACGGTCTCCACGAGGTGATCCACCTCCGTCTCGCAGCCGTCCAGCTCGACGATCAGCAGCGCGGCGCAATCCAGCGGATAGTCGGCATGGATGAAGGCCTCGGCCGCCTCGACCGCCAGCTTGTCCATCATCTCCATGCCGCCGGGAATAATCCCCGCCGCGATCACGGCCGCCACGCAGTCGCCGGCGCCTTCGACGGTGGAGAAGCCGATCATCAACGCCCGCGCGCCAGGGGGCTTGGGCAGGAGGCGCACGGTCACCTCGGTCACGACGCCCAGCATCCCCTCCGAGCCGACGATAACGCCGAGCAGATCGTAGCCCCCCGCATCGAAATGCTTGCCGCCCAGGCGCATCGTCTCGCCGTCCAAAGTGACGATCTCGACGCCCAGCACATTGTTGGTTGTCAGGCCGTACTTCAGGCAGTGCACCCCGCCCGAGTTCTCCGCCACATTGCCGCCGATGCTGCAGGCGATCTGGCTGGACGGGTCGGGGGCGTAATAGAAGCCCTGATCTTGCACCGCGTGGGTGACGCCAAGGTTGGTCACCCCCGGCTGGACGACCGCACAGCGGTTTGGGATATCGATCTCCAAAATTCGATTGAACCGGCTCATGCTTAACAGCACGCCGTCCTCCAACGGGAGCGCCCCGCCCGAGAGCGAGGTGCCTGCGCCTCTGGGCACCACCTTGATCCCCTGTTGCGAGCAATAGCGCATGACCGCGACGACCTGGGCCGTGGTCTGCGGCGCCACCACCACGAGCGGAAGCTGGCGATAGGCCGTCAGGCCGTCGCAATCGTACGCGCGGCGTTCCAGCTCCGAGTCGATCACGCCCTCGCCGGGCACGATTTTGCGCAGCGCCGCCACGATCTCTTCGCGGCGGCCCATGACGCCGATATCGGGCGGAGGCATCTTCAACATCGGCGTCCTCTTCCCCGGCTTGGCGCCGTTTGTGGGTTTGTTTGGCGCAAATCTCCGGCGCGCCTATGGACTAGATCACCCACGCGCGCTTGAGGCAACGCCAGCCCCATACCTATTCTCACAGGCCAGCGGCGGATTTTGACAATCCTCCAGCCGCCCTCTACCAACGCCACGAAGGCCTTAAGCCTTAGTCGCGGTGGCTTTTCATATAAAAAGATGTCGCACGACAATAATCTACGGGTCGGAAATCCTATGAAGATCACGGATAAATTAGCCGTCCAAGACGTGCTTAAAAGCTTTGTCGAGACACAGGTCCTGCCGGGGCTCAGCCTTGAGCCAAGCGCCTTCTGGGCGGCTCTGGAGGGCATCCTCGTCGATTTCACGCCCCGAAACGCCAGCCTCCTGGCGCGCCGCGACGCCCTCCAGGCCGAAATCGACGCCTGGCTCGGCGCGCGTCGCGGCCAAGCGATCGATGTCGAGGCGGAGATCGCCTTCCTGCGCGAGATCGGCTATCTGCAGCCTGAGCCGGAGGACTTTACGATCGGGACCCAAGGCGTCGATCCTGAAATCGCGACGCTCGCCGGGCCTCAACTGGTCGTGCCCCTCTCCAATCCCCGCTACGCCCTGAACGCGGCCAACGCGCGCTGGGGCAGTCTGTACGACGGCCTTTACGGCACAGATGCGCTGGCGCCGCCGCTACCCGCCGGCAAGTACGATCCCGAGCGCGGCGCCCAGGTGATCGCGTTTGCGCGCAACTTTCTGGACCGAATAGCGCCCCTGGCGTCGGGCGGCCATGGCCAAGCCGCCGCCTATCGGATCGTCGACGGCCAGTTGTCGGTCAAGCTCATCGACGGCGCCGAGACCGCGCTGACTGCGCCCGAGCAGTTGGTCGGCTGGCGTGGCGCGACCGACGCGCCGTCGGCCGTGCTCCTGAAACACAACGGCCTGCACGTGGAAATCCTGATCGACCGGGGTCATTTCATCGGCAAGGACGATCCCGCCGGCGTCGCCGATGTCATCCTTGAGGCCGCGGTTTCGACGATCCAAGACTGTGAAGACTCTGTTGCAGCCGTGGATGCGCATGACAAGGTCGAGGTCTATCGGGCCTGGCTCGGCCTGATGAAAGGCGACCTCAGCTCGACCTTTTCCAAGGGCGGGCGCACAGAGACCCGCACCCTCGACCCCGATCGCATCTACACCGCACAGACGGGTGAGCTCACCCTGCCGGGCCGCTCGCTGATGCTGGTGCGAAATGTCGGGCACCATATGCTGACCGACGCCGCGACCCTCGATGGCGCGCCCGTCTATGAAACGGTGCTCGACGCCCTGATCACCGTCGCCAGCGCCCTGCACGATATCCAAGGCCGGCGCCTCAATAGCCGCGCCGGCGCTGTCTATGTCGTGAAGCCCAAGATGCATGGCCCCGACGAGGTGGCCCTCGCGGTCAGCCTGTTCGACCAGGTCGAAGATGCGTTGGGTCTGCCCCGTAATACCGTCAAGCTCGGCGTGATGGACGAGGAGCGCCGCACGAGCGCCAATCTCAAGGCCTGTATCCTGGCCGCCAAAGACCGAATCGTCTTCATCAACACCGGCTTTTTGGATCGCACCGGCGACGAAATTCACACCGCCATGGAGGGCGGACCTGTCGTGCGCAAAGCGGCGATGAAGACGGAAGTCTGGCTGCCAGCTTACGAAAAGCGCAATGTCGAAATCGGCATGGCGGCGGGCTTTCCCGGACGGGCTCAGATCGGCAAGGGCATGTGGGCCGCGCCCGATCGGATGGCGGACATGCTGCGCGAGAAGGTCGGCCACCCCAAGACCGGGGCCAACACGGCCTGGGTGCCGTCGCCCACCGCCGCCGTGCTCCATGCGCTGCATTATCACGACGTCGATGTCGGAAGTCTGCAAGCTGAGACGATGCGCGCGCCGCGAGCGCCGACCGGCCTGCACGATCTGCTCACGCCCCCGCTGGCGACCTCCAATTGGGAGCCGGCCGATGTGCAGGCGGAGTTGGACAACAATATCCAGGGCCTGCTGGGCTACGTCGTGCGTTGGATCGATCTGGGCGTGGGCTGCTCCAAGGTGCCCGACATCCATGACGTCGGCCTGATGGAAGACCGCGCGACGCTGCGCATCTCCAGCCAACATATCGCCAACTGGCTGCATCACGGCGTCTGTAGCAAAGCTCAGGTTCGGGAGACCTTCGCCCGCATGGCCAAGGTCGTCGACGCCCAGAACGCGGGCGATCCAGCCTATCGCCCGATGTCGGCCGATCCCGACTCGAGCCTCGCCTTCCAGGCCGCTCTCGACCTGGTGTTTGAGGGGCGCGAGCAGCCCAACGGCTATACGGAGTTCGTGCTCACGCGCCGCCGCCGCGAACGCAAGGCCGAGATCGCCGCCGCCTAGCCGTTTCGGCTCAGAAGGAGTCTTGGACTCAAGCGTCCATTCATGTAGATGAACCTTGGCCGTGGTCGGGGAGTTTGCAGCTTGGGTTGGAGCGTCGCCGATATCCCGGATCAATCCGGTCGGATCGCGGTGGTGACCGGCCCCGGCGGCCTCGGCTTCGAGACCGCCTTAGCTCTCGCCGGCGCCCGCGCGCGCGTGATCCTGGCGGGTCGCAATCCTGACAAGGGCGCCGCCGCTGTTGCTGCGATCAAAACTCAGGTTAAAGGCGCAGACGTCGCCTTCGCCTTCCTCGATCTGGCGAGCCTTGGGTCGGTCACGGCGTTCGCAAACAGCCTTTTGAAGGACCTCCCGCGCCTCGATCTCCTGATCAACAATGCCGGCGTCATGGCGCCGCCAACGCGACAGGAGACAGCCGACGGTTTCGAGCTGCAATTCGGCGTCAATTATCTGGGCCATTTCGCTCTGACCGCGCATCTTCTGCCCCTGCTCCGCCAAGGCGATCGGTCCCGCGTGGTCAGCCTCAGCAGCGTGGCGCATCGGATGGGAACGATCCGATTTCCCGATCTGCAATGGCGATACGGCTACAGCGCCTGGGGCGCTTATGGCCAGTCGAAGCTGGCGATGCTGATGTTCGCCCTGGAGCTTCAACGGCGGAGCGATTCCCGCGCGTGGGGCCTCCTGAGCCTGGCGGCCCATCCAGGGTTCGCGCGCACGGAGCTGATCGCGAACGGACCGGGTCCGGTCGGCGCCATGGCCGCCGCGAACCGCGTGTTCCAACCGCTCGTCAGTCAGTCGGCGGCGCAAGGGGCTCTGCCGACCCTGTTCGCCGCGACCGCGCTTGAGGCCGCAGCCGGCGGATATTATGGGCCGGACGGGATCCTTGAGCTGAAGGGATCGCCGGCGCCCGCCAAGATCATGCCCAAGGCGCAGCGCCGCGACGACGCTGCAAGACTTTGGCAGGATTCAGAGCGGCTAACATCGCAAACGTTCGTCTGATTCGGCTCGTCATCTATCTCTCCGCCAAGGTTCAAGAGTTTCGCCCGCCATGCCACCGCAAGCCACAATGAGCGCCTCTGGCCTACAATCGCCGCAAACGCGTAGCGGTCAGTCCGGCGTGCGCGTCTGGCTGCCGATCGGGGCGGTGATCCTCTTAGGCATAGCCGCCATCCTGGGCTTGAACTGGTGGACCCATGGCCGGTTCGTTCAGTCGACCGACGACGCCTATCTGCACGCCGATCAGGTGACGGTCGCGCCCAAGGTTTCGGGCTATGTCGAGGCGGTCTATGTCGCCGAAAACCAGACCGTCGCGCCCGGTCAGCCTTTGGTGCGCATCGACGCCCGCAGCTACCAGGCGGCGCTGGCGCAACAGAGCGCCGCTATCGATGCCCGGCGCGCCGACATCGCCCTTTCGGAACGTCAGATGGCGCAACAGGAAGCCGCCATCGAGCAGAGCCGCGCCCAGCTCGCGGGCGCCGAGGCCAACGCCGCCTACGCCGCCCGTGAGGCGCAGCGCTACAAGACGCTGAGCGGCGAAGGCGTCGAAACCCAGGAACGCGCCGCCCAAGCCAAGAACCAACAGGATCAGGCGGCGGCGACGCTGAAGGCCGACTCCGCCTCGCTCGCCGTCGCAGAGCGCCAGATCGCGGCGATGCAGGCTCAGATTCAACAGGCGAAAGCTCAGCTCGAGGGTGCACAGGCCCAAGCCAGCGCGGCGCAATTGAATGTGGGCGATACCTTGCTGCGCGCCAGCATCGCCGGGCGGATCGGCGACAAAACCGTTCAGCTCGGCCAGTTCGTCCAGCCTGGAACGCGGCTGATGTCGATCGTGCCGACATCGCAGATCTATCTTGTCGCCAATTTCAAGGAGACCCAGATCGGGCGGATGCGAATCGGTCAGCCGGCGAAGGTAAAGATCGACGCGCTGGGCGGCCGCATTATCGAGGGCCGGCTGCAAAGCTTCGCGCCCGGCACCGGCGCCCAGTTCGCCCTCCTGCCGCCCGAGAACGCGACCGGCAACTTCACCAAGATCGTTCAGCGCGTGCCGGTGCGCTTTTCGCTGTCTGCGCCCGCCGATGTCGCCGACCATCTTTTGCCCGGCCTGTCGGCGACAGTGGAGGTCGATACCGCCAAGGTCCCCGACTCCAGCGCGTCGAGGGCGAAGTGAACGTCGCGACGGCCGTTACGGCCGGCGCCGCGCCCGTCCCCGTCGAAGAGAAGGCCGCGCTTCAAGATTGGATCGCCGTCTTCGCCGGCGCCCTTGGGGCGCTGATCGCGTCGCTCGACATCTCGATCACCAACTCCGCCCTGCCTCAGATCCAGGGCGAGATCGGCGCCAGCGGCACCGAGGGCACCTGGATTTCGACCGGCTATCTGGTGAGCGAGGTCGTCATGATCCCGCTCAGCGCCTGGCTGACGCGCGTGTTCGGTCTGCGCACGCTGCTCTTGACCTGCGCCATCCTGTTCACGGTCTTCTCGGTGATCTGCGGCTTCAGCCACGATCTGACGAGCATGATCATCGGCCGGGTGGGGCAGGGATTTTTCGGCGGCGCCCTCATCCCTACGGCTCAGACCATTATTCGTACCCGTCTGCCCATGAAGCAGATCCCCATCGGTATGACGATCTTCGGCTTGATCGTTCTGCTCGGCCCTCTGGTGGGACCGGTGATCGGCGGCTGGTTGACCGAGAATGTCAGCTGGCAGTGGTGCTTCTTCCTCAACATTCCCATCGCCGGCGCCCTGGTCACCCTGTTGTTGCTGGGGCTGCCGCACCAGAAGTCCAACCCCGAAGAGCTCGCGCGCGCCGACTGGTTCGGCATCGCCGGCATGACGGTAGGTTTGAGCTGCCTCACCATCGTCCTGGAGGAAGGGCAGCGCGAGCGCTGGTTCGATTCCCACCTGATCGTCGTCTTGACTATCGCCGCCGCCATCGGTCTGGCGACGCTCGGGATCGCGCAATTCACGGCCGAACGGCCTGTGATCAAGCTTCGTTTGATGCTGAACCGGTCCTACGCCAGCGTGATCGTCATCATCACGGTGGTCGGTATGGTGCTGTATGGGATTCTCTACGTTCTGCCCCAATTTCTGAGTGGGATCGCCGGCTATAACGCCGAGCAGTCCGGGCGCGTGTTGTTCCTCTCGGGCATTCCGGCCTTCCTGATGATGCCGATCTTGCCGTTCCTGTTAGGCAAGGTGAACATCCGCTGGATGGTGCTGTGCGGGCTGATTTGCTTCGCCACCAGCTGCTTCCTCGACACCGACCTGACGGCGCAGTCGTCGGGCGGGAACTTCGTCCTATCCCAGCTCTTGCGAGGCTTGGGCCAAATCCTATCCTTCATGCCGTTGAATCAGGCGTCGGTCGGCGCGGTCAGCCGAGAGGATGCCGGGGATGCGGCCGGGCTCTACAATATAGCCCGCAACCTCGGCGGCTCCATGGGGCTGTCGCTGCTCGGCATCTTCATAGACCGCAGGGTGGAGGCGCATTCGGACGCCATCCGCGAAACGGTGACCGCCAATTCGCCTCTGGTTCAGGACCATATCGCCAGCCAAGCCGCAAGCTTCGCCGGTCCCGGCGGCGATTTAGCCTATGGGCGGATGCAGGCTCTGCGCTCGCTCAGCGGGACCATCCATCAGCAGGCCATGGTCATCACCTATTCGGAGTGTTTCTGGGTCCTGGGGGTGGCGCTGCTCGCCATGATGCCGCTGGTTTTTCTCCTGCGACCCCCGCCCCGCGGCGCGCCCCCGTCGATGGAAGCGCACTGAGATCTCACCTATGTCGCTAAAACTCCCCATGCTTATTCGTATTCCGCGCCAGCTTCTCGCTGGCTTCGCTGTTCCTCTCGCGCTGGCCGGATGCGTTGTCGGGCCGAACTACACAGGTCCACCCGCCGTCGTCCCTCAGGCCGTAAACGCGCCCGCATTCCACCGCGCCGGCGACGCGTCTAACGCCGCGCCTGTAGCGCGCTGGTGGACGGTGCTGAACGATCCGGAGCTGAACACCCTGATCGAGGCCGCGCTGGCCGCCAGCCCCGATGCTCAGGCCGCGAGTGCGCGTGTGCGCCAGGCCCGGGCCACCCTGCGCCAGCAGAAAGCGGCGCTCCTGCCGACCACCTCGGCCAGCGCCCTGGCGCTCGGCTCCCAAGGCCTGACGAGCGTTCTGACCGGTCCGGCGCCGGGCGGCGACGCGCTCGACGTCTACAGCGTCGGGTTCGACGCCACCTGGGAACTCGACCTGTTCGGCGGCCAAGCTCGCGCGGTGGAAGGCGCCCGCGCGCAGGCGCAAGCCTATCAGGACGATCTGGAAGGCGCGGAGGTGAGCCTGACAGCCGACGTGGCCGAGGCTTACGTCGAGCTCCGCGACGATCAACAGCAATTGGTTCTCTCGCAGCGCAACGCCGAGCTTGAGGCCAAGATGCTGGATCTGGCGCAAAAGCGTCGGGCCGGCGGCGCCGCGTCCGATCTAGACGTCGAACGGCTGAATACTCAGCTCCAAAATACCCGGGCCAGTCTGGTTCCTCTTTCGGCTGAGATCGTCGCCCAGCTGAATCGGCTGGCTGTTTTGACCGCCCAGGCGCCGGGCGCGCTGGATGCACAGCTAGAAGCTCCCGCCTTGCCGCCGCCGCCGCCCGAAAAGATTGCGGTGGGCGACCCGGCCGCCCTTCTGCGCCAGCGTCCCGACGTCCGCGCCGCCGAGCGGCGTCTGGAGCAACAAAACGCCCTGATTGGTCAACGCACGGCGGACCTCTTTCCCAAGGTCAGCCTTTTGGGCGATGTCAGCTTCGTCTCCACCGATCCGGGGCGCCTGTTCGACGGCGGCAGCCTCGCCTACGCCGGCGCACCGATGCTGCAATGGAGCCCGTTCGACTTTGGCCGGGTTCGGGCCAAAATCGGTCAGGCGCGGGCTGAGCGAGATTTGGCGGAGGCGAATTATCGCAAGACGGTGCTGGGCGCGCTCGAAGACGCCGAAACGGCGCTCGCCCGATATGGCGCTCAGCGCAATAGCGTCGTCAGCCTGGAACGGGTGAAGGCGTCGGCCGACCGGGCGGCGAGGTTGGAGAACCTGCGGGTCCAAGGCGGCACCGCCGCCTTGACCGACATGCTCGACGTCGAGGCGCGCCGGGTCGAGGCGGACCTAGGCGTCGAACAGGCGAAGGCTCGGTTGACGCTGGATTTCGTGGCGCTTCAGAAGAGCTTGGGGCTGGGGTGGAAGGCGAGCTGAGGCTTGCAGAAGCAATAAATAATTGCACGGCAATGGACCGCTGGGTCCTCGGGACAAGCCCATAGGCGCTAACATAAACCCAATGACGCCCCTTTCTTCCGTCTTGCCCGGACACCCGTGGAACGCGTCCGGGGGAAGCGGGAAGGTGTCATTTTGAGCTCGGTCCAAGTCTGCCTGCACCGTCAGAGACATGCCGGATTGGCATCTTCGGTTAAACTATCGAACGACCTGAATCTCTACGTCCAGGCTAAGGTGCGCCCAGGCGCGGTCGGCGGTCACGGCGACGCCACCGAGCGTGGCGGCAAGGGCGAGGCAGGCTCGGTCGCCAAGAGATAAGCCTGCAAACTTAGTGGTTCGACGCAAGAGTCCGGCCGTCTCGGCCTGTTTACGATCGACATCGCAAACGACAATGTCCAACTCCGCCAAGTCGCGCAGAATGTCTTCGTTGGCGAACCCGTGATCGGACAGTTTGGCGACGACTTCGCTGAAGTTGACGGCGCTCATTCTAGCGCCGGGGAGCACCGTTTCGACGACGTCCGATCCAGCTTCTTCGAACAGGGTCGCCAGGAGCGCCGAAGCGTCCAGCACATATAGCCGCTCACTCATCGCCGGAGTCGCGCCGACGTTCCGCAATGAGCTCATCGACCACGGAGACGCCGGTTGGCGCTCCGGCGCGCAATTTTTCCCGCAGGCGCTTCAGGGCGGATTTGGCTGGCCGCACGCGGAGCTCGTCCCCGTGCATTTCCATGATGACGGCGTCACCCTTAGCGAGGCCCATTTCTTTGCGAAAAGCGGCGGGTACGATCAATCGCCCGCCCTCCACCAGTTTGCCATGAACGACAGATGTGCTCATTTCTAGATAGGCGCCATTAAGATAAAAATTGCATTTTTTTGTCTTAGGCCACTAAAGACAAATATGCCAATAATTTTTATGTGGCGCCTGGTGCAATTCGATACCCAGCGCTTTTGAGATTGACGCGCCCCCAAATAAGAACAAATAAAGAACAATGGTTTTCTTGGCTCCCCTCACACTACCGGCTCCCGCCTTGGCTACGGGCCTGGAGGAAGTGTGCGTCGAGGGGGCGAGCGGGGTGGCGGCGGGGTTGGGGTTTCTGCTGTCGGCGGTAGGCGAGGGGGTCTGTCGGGGCGGGCTGATGGTGGCTGCGCCGCGAACCTGGTTGCGGGAGCGGGGCCGGCTCTTGGCGGGCGGCTTGGCGCGGCTGGGATTTCAGGATCGAACCGTCTTGATCGTTGCGCCCGCGACCGAGATCGAGGCGCTGTGGGCGCTGGAGGAGGGGGTGCGGTCGGGCGCCGTGGGGTTGGCTGTGGGCGCTGTGGAGGCCGCCTCGCTCCTGGAGACCCGCCGGCTCGACCTGGCGGCGCGGGCGGCGGGAGCGACCGTGGTGCTGATCAAGACCCGTCCGGCGCGGGATCTGAGCGCGGCGCGGCGGCGCTGGCGCGTGTCGCCGTACCCCTCCGCTCCCCACCCGTGGGACCCCAAGGCTAGTGGCGCAGCCCGCTGGCGCGTGACGCTGGAGCGCAGCCGCGACGGCGCCTCCGGCGCCTGGATTTTGGAGCAAAATTTTGAAACGTATCGTCTCCGTATGGTTGAGGGACTGGCCGATCAGCGCTTGGAATTGGGCGAATACGGGCTGCGACGCTCGGGCTGATCCAACCCCCTTCGCTCTGGTCGAACGGGGACGGCGGGGCTTGGTGTTGGCGGCGCTGAACCCTGCGGCTCAGGCGGTGGGCTTGCGGCTGGGGCAGGCCCATGCGGATTCCTGCGCCCTTGCGCCGTCGCTGAAGAGCGAGCCCGTAAAGCCTGGCCAAGCCCAGGACGCCCTGCGCCGCCTCGCCCTGTGGGCGCAACGCTATGGGCCTCTGGTGGCCCTGGACGAGGGGGTTTCGGGGGAGGGGAGCTATTCGGGTCTAGAAGGGCTGTGGATCGAGACCACGGGCGCGGCCCATCTGTTTGGCGGCGAAGAGGCCCTGCTCGCCGATCTGACCGCACGCCTGGCGCGAGCGGGCGCTGTGGCGCAGGTGGGGCTGGCGGGAACGCCCGGCGCGGCCTGGGCGCTGGCGCGGTTTGCCGCTCCCAACGCTGCGATCGCGCCGCCGGGGGCTGAGGGGGACGCTCTAGCCTCCCTGCCGGTGGAGGCGCTGCGCCTGTCGCCGGCCGCTGTGCAGCTTCTGGGTCGGTTCGGTCTGCGGCGAATCGGCGATCTTTACACCCTTCCTCGTGCAGGCTTGGCGCGGCGGTTTCGGGGCGAGGCGGGGATGCAGGTCATCGCCAGACTTGACCAGGCGCTGGGTCGCTTGCCGGAGCCTCTGGTCGGCGAGATCGCGCCCACCGCCTATTTTGCGCATCGCGTCTTCGCCGAGCCGATCCTTCATGCCGAGGGCGTGGCCCAGTGGGGGGCGCGCTTAGCGACCGAGCTTTGCGCCAAGCTGGAAGTGGAGGGCTTGGGCGCGCGGCGCATCGTGTTGACCGGGTTTCGAACCGATGGACGCACGACCTGGTTTTCGGTCGCGCTGGGTCTGGCGTCGCGCGACCCCGACCATTTCATCCGGCTCTTGCGCGAACGGGGCTGGGCGCGGCTGGAGGTGGGGTTTGGGCTCGATGCGCTCCGGCTGTCGGCGACTGTGACGGAGCCGCTGAGGCCGTCTCAGACGCGTTTGACCGCACAGCACGCCCCCGATCCTGAGGCGCATCGCGCCATGGCCGCCCTGATCGACCGGCTGACCGCGCGGTTGGGGGAGACGGCGGTGCTGCGGCCGGTGTGGCGGAAAAGCTGGACGCCGGAGCGGGCCGAGGGCCTCGCGCCCTATGCCGCGCCACCGCCGATAGCTTCGTCTCCGAAGCCTGGGCTTCCAGCCCGTCCGATCCTGCTATTTACCCCGCCCGAGCCCATCGAGGCCGTGGCCGAGTTGCCCGACGGCGCGCCGGCTCGGTTCACCTGGCGGCGTGTATCGCGGCGGGTGGCGCGCGCTTCGGGGCCTGAGCGGTTGTCGCCGGAATGGTGGCGCAGACCCTCAGTCCGGGCTCGGCCGGCGGCTGTGCGCGACTACTATCGCCTCGAAGACGAAGACGGCGGCCGATACTGGGTGTTCCGTGAGGGGCTGTATGGCGGGCCCAATCCTGATCGCGACAACCGTCCGCCCTCCTGGTGGATGCACGGGCTGTTCCCATGACATCTGCCCCTCCCTATGCCGAGCTCGACGCCTGCTCGAACTTCAGCTTCCTTGAAGGCGCCTCCCATCCGGCCGAACTGGCGGCGCAGGCTAAGGCGCTCGGAATAGCCGCCCTGGGGCTTAGCGATCGCAATAGCTTGGCCGGTGTGGTGCGCGCCCATGTGGCGGCGAAAGAGCAGGGGCTTCAGCTCCTGGTCGGCGCGCGTCTGGTATTTCAGGATGGCGCCACGCTGATCGTCTACCCTCGGGATCGGGCGGCCTATGGGCGTCTGTGTCGTCTCCTCTCGCTGGGGAAGAGCGGGATCGACGGCGACGATTCCCCAGACGGAGTCGACCCGGATCGCATCGAAAAAGGCCAATGCCGGTTGGACTTCGCCCAGGCGGCGAGCCTCGGGGAGGGCCTGATCGCGCTGGCGCCGGCGCCCGCCTTTATCGACGACGCCTTTCAAGCGCGGCTGACGTCGTGGCGGCGTCTGTGGCCCGACGATCTCTACCTCGCTGCAGCGCCGCTTTATCGCGGCGACGACCGGGCGCGGCTGGCCCAACTCGCCGCCATCGGCAAAGCTGCGGCTGCGCCCATCGCGGCGACCAACGCCGTCCTTTATCATCACCCCGACCGGCGACGGCTACAGGATATCTTGACCTGTATCCGGGAGAAGACCTCTATCGACGAGGCTGGCTATCGCCTCCAGGCCAACGCCGAGCGCGGCCTCAAAGCCCCGGCGGAAATGGCGCGCCTGTTCCGCGGCCATGAGGGCGCTCTGGCGCGCACGTGGGAGATCGCGCAAGCCTGCCGCTTCTCCCTGGACGAGCTGGCCTACGTCTATCCCGACGAGCCAGTTCCCCCCGGCCGGACCCCCGACCGGCATCTTCGCCGCCTGAGCGTCGAGGGCGCGCGCCGGGCCTTTCCACAGGGGACGCCGCCTGCGGTCGTGAAGACCTTGCGCAAGGAGCTGCGGCTGATCCGCAAGCTCCGCTACGCCCCCTATTTTCTGACCGTCCATGACATCGTCGCCTGGGCGAGGGCGCCGGAGCGGGCCATCCTGTGCCAGGGGCGCGGCTCGGCCGCCAATTCGGTGGTGTGCTTTTGCCTGGGCGTAACAGCGGTGAACCCAGCCGAACAGGACGTGCTGTTCGAGCGTTTCCTTTCGCAAGAGCGCAGCGAACCGCCGGACATCGATGTGGACTTCGAGCATGAGCGGCGGGAGCTGGTAATCCAGTACATCTACCGGCGCTACGGTCGCCATCGCGCCGCCATCTGCGCCACGGTGATTCACTATCGCCCCCGCTCGGCGATCCGCGACGTCTGTAGGGCGCTCGGCCTGACCGAAGATGTCGCCAGCGCTTTAGCCAATACCGTCTGGGGCTCGTTCGGTTCGCGCCTCGAAGACGCCCATGTCGATGCTGTGGGCGTGGCGCGCGAGGACCCGCGCCTGGCGCTCGCCCTGGAGCTGACCCATCAGCTGATCGGATTTCCGCGCCACCTGTCCCAGCATGTCGGCGGCTTTGTGCTGACCCAGGGCCCCCTGATCGAGACCGTGCCGGTGGGAAACGCCGCCATGGCGGATCGTACCTTCATCGAGTGGGACAAGGACGATATCGACGCTTTGAAGATCATGAAGGTGGATGTGCTGGCGCTCGGCATGTTGACCGCCATCCGCCGCAGCTTCGAGATGATCGAGGAGGCCTATGGTCCCCGCCTGACGCTGGCCGCTGTGCCCCGCGAGCGCACCCGTGTGTACGACATGCTGTGTCGAGCGGATTCCTTGGGCGTGTTCCAGGTGGAGAGCCGGGCGCAGATGAACATGCTGCCGCGCCTGCGCCCGCGGGAATTCTACGATCTGGTGGTGCAGGTGGCGATCGTGCGTCCCGGTCCGATCCAGGGCGATATGGTGCATCCCTACCTCAAGCGCCGCAGCGAACGCCGCGAAGCGGCGGCGCGGGGACGCACGTTCGAGGTCGCCTATCCTTCACCCTCGCCCGAGCACGGGCGGCCTGACGAGCTGAAGCGCGTGCTGCATAAGACCCTGGGTGTGCCGCTGTTCCAGGAACAGGCCATGCGCATCGCCATGGAGGCGGCCTGTTTCACTGGCGACGAGGCCAATGGCCTGCGCCGCGCCATGGCCACCTTTCGCAACGTCGGCACGATTGGAACCTATGAAGAGATGATGGTCGGCCGCATGATCGCGCGGGGCTATCCGCCGGACTTCGCCCGGAACTGTTTCAACCAGATCAAGGGGTTCGGCGAATACGGCTTTCCCGAAAGCCACGCCGCCAGCTTCGCCCAGCTGGTCTATGTCTCCTCCTGGCTGAAATGCGTCTTCCCCGAAGTGTTCACAGCCGCCCTTCTGAACAGCCAGCCGATGGGCTTCTATGCGCCCGCCCAGATCGTGCGCGACGCCCGCGCCCACGACGTCACCGTACGGGCGCCCGATGTGAACGCCAGCGACTGGGCCTGCACTCTAGAACCTGCGCCCCGTCGTCGCCGACGCACCGTACGGCTGGGCTTCAACCGGATCGACGGCTTTCGCCAGTCCTGGGCGGTATCGATCGCGACAGCGCGGGCGGGGCAGGGGGCCTTCGCCAGTCTCGACGATGTGCAATCTCGCGCCGGGCTGCCGTCTCAGGCGATTGACGCCCTGGCCGCCGCCGACGCCTTACGCTCGCTGGATCTGGACCGCCGCACGGGGCTTTGGCGCGCCAAGGGCCTGGTCCCCCTAGCCGTGAAAGGGGGGGCCGTGAAAGACGGCGCAAGTTCGGCGCCGCTGTTCGCCGCCATGGGGCTGGAGGAGGGCGACGCCGCCGAGCCCGTACGGTTGGATTCCATGGGTCTCTCAGAGGAGGTCGTCGCCGATTACGAGACTCTGCGCCTGTCGCTGAAGGCCCATCCCATGAGCTTCCTGCGCGCCCACTTTGCATCGTTAGGGGCCGTACCGGCAACCGCCGTCGCCAAGACCCCCGATGGCCGGCGCACGGCGACCGCCGGGATCGTGCTGGTGCGCCAGCGACCCGGAACAGCCAAGGGCGTGGTTTTCTTGACGATCGAGGACGAAACGGGCGTCGCCAATATCGTGGTCTGGCCCAAGCTGTTCGAACAGTTCCGCCCCATTGCGATGGGCGCGCGCCTGATCCTGGTGCGGGGTCGGGTTCAGTATGCAGAGGACGCGCCCGCCGGCGGCGTGATCCATCTGGTCGCAGAAACCCTTGAAGATCGCACCGCCGATCTGGATCGCTTATCTGCGCCCGGCGTTTGCGTCCCAAGACTTGAGCCGCCCTATGCGCCGGGGGACGAACCAGGACACTCCAACAAATACAGCTTGGATGCATCTCATCGCCGCCCTCCGCGTTCTCGTCATCCCCGCGATGTTCGCCCCATACCGCGCTCACGTGATTTTCATTGAGCCGGTTAGCATTAGGCCGGATAGCGAATACATTTTAACCAGACGGGTCCGCCCGGCAAACTGACTTGAACTCGGAATTCACATATTAACAACTCTGTTCTTTTACGAATGTGTAGCGCTTTTCAACCAGTATAAAGGGTAATAGCTGGAGTGGTCATGAAAGCCGTCAAGCCAGACTCCACGACGGACATTCTCTCGCTCGTAGCCCTGGCCTCGATCGCTTGCTTCATCTCGACTCTTTGTGTCGTCGCGTCGAGCAATCCCCACGCGCGCAACCTCATGACAACGGTGTTCGTCGGGTTGGGGGCAGGGGGCTTGATCCTGTTCCGGCAATTTCGCAAAGCCGCCAGCCGGACCCAGATCAGCGAAGCGCGCGCCCGATACGCCGCCACCCACGACGCGCTGACGCGATTGCCCAACAAGGCTGTGTTCCTGGAGACGCTGGCCGAAGTCTTTCGAAACGAACCGCCTAAAGAGTCCGCCAAAGAGTCGGCGCGCTATGCCCTGCTTTGTATCGCGCTCGACAGGTTCGAAGAGCTGAACGAGGCGCTGGGCTTTGGCGCCGGCGACGATATCTTGGAGGAGATCGCCTTGCGCCTCGCTTCCGTATGCCGTCCACAGGATACGCTCGCACGTATCGGCGACCACACCTTCGCCCTGCTCTGGTCGGGGGCGACGCTAGAAAAAACCCAAGTCGTCGCCAGCCAACTGATCAAGCTGTTGTCGGCGCCTTGCAAAGCCTCGGCGGGCCAGGCGGTTCTCACCTGTTCGATAGGCATCGGTTTGATGAGTCCGCCGTTGTCTCAGCCTACGGAAGTCTTGCGTCGCGCCTCTCTGGCGCTCTCCGCCGCGAAGAAGCGGGGTGGGGGCGGTTTCCTGGTCTTTGACGAGGCGATGGATATGGACCTCAAGGCGCGAAAAGCGCTCGAAGTCGATTTGCGTCGCGCCCTGTCGCCCGAAGGCCAAGCCAAGGGCTCGCTATTTATGGTCTATCAACCCCAGGTCAACGCCAAGGGCGTCATGGTCGGGGTAGAGGCCTTGATGCGCTGGACCTGCGAAACCCGAGGGGCCGTCTCGCCCAGCCTGTTCGTTCCTTTGGCGGAGGGCTGTGGCTTGAGCGACGCGATAGGCCGATTTGCGTTGCGTCAGGCCTTCATGGACTCACGCCGCTGGCCTACGCTCAAGGTCGCCGTCAACATTTCCGCGCCACAGATCCGTTCGGGCCTTCTGATCCAAACCTTGAAGGATCTTGTCGCCGAATGCGATGTGAACCCGCGCAATTTCGAACTGGAAATCACCGAAGGCGTGCTGCTGTCCGACGATGCAACGACGTTCGAGACTCTGAACGCGATCCGCCGACTGGGCTTCACCCTGGCGCTGGACGATTTTGGCACCGGCTATTCCAGCCTCAGCTATCTGCGGCGCTTGCCGATCGACAAGATCAAGATCGATCGGTCGTTCGTCACCCATCTCGGCGTTCGTTTGGAATCCGACGCCATCGTGAAGGCCATCGTGACGCTCGCCGATACGCTGGGCCTGAAGGTGATCGCCGAGGGCGTGGAGACCCAAAACCAGGTCGACCGCCTGGCCATGGCCGGCTGCAACAACATCCAGGGCTATTTCTTCAGCCGCCCCTTAAGCTCCCGCGCCATCGACGAGATGGTAGCCGGCCGGGTCAAGCTGGCGGCTTAAGGCTGCATCGTCGAAGCGCTCAAGGCGGACCGTGAGAGCTTTAACCCAATTTCCGATAATATATCTTAGGCGCGATTAGCATGTAGCCGAGAGTGATGTGCTGGCTGTGGCCGCCAGTTAGTAATTCCGCCAAGGTCAGCAGATCCTGGCGCCCCAATTCAGCGTGGGGTGACCACCCGCGCCACATGTTTTCCCATGCTGACACGATCTTCGGTCCCGTAACCTAGGGCTCCGCGCCCGCCCACCGCCCTCCTCCTCAACCACAGTGACATTTCTAGCTGGCACAAACAGCGACATCTCTATCCGGCATAGACAAGCGGGGGTGATTAGCCGATTGGGCGGGCGGAACACTGATCGCAGTTCGATTTCGCGTGCCAGGTGAAATCTGTATTCGATGTAGACAGATACAAATCTGTGCGCAATACTACACTAACAAATAGTTAAATCGCGCCTGGTCCGCTCAGGCGGCCCTTCCCTCTCAAGCGTTTCCACATACAGAAGCCGCCATGTCCAGAACGCTCCCTATCGCCCTCCTGCTCGCGGCCCTAAGCGCTGGCGCTGCATCGGCGACGACTGTTAGTCCAAAGACGGCCTTGCAGGACTTCAACGCGGTCATCTTCACCAACGCCAGCACCACCTCCGACATCGAGGGGGCGGCCGTTATCGGCGGGAACTTCTCGGGCGCGACGGTTTACACCGATCCTGCGACCGGCAAACTGTCGGGCTATGGCGCGTTGACTGTCTTTGGCAGCACCAACGGAAATCCGATTAACTTGGACGATGGCGGCTCGGCGTATGTCGGCGGCTCCAAGGGCGCAACCCTCAATTTCAATGGCGGCGGTAGCTACATCGCCGCCCCCACCTCGGATATCGCGAACTTCCAATCTACCTTTACGGCGCTTTCGCAGTCGCTTGCAGGGCTTTCGGCTAACGATACCTTGCCGACAACGGGCAACAATGAGCTCATTAGCGCGACGCATACGAGCAATGGCGTGGCCGTGTTCGACATCACGGCGGCGCAGCTCAGCAGCATACCGAGTTATCAGATCGCATTGGACGGCGCCAAGTCGATTATATTCAACGTGTCTGGCTCGACGGTCAATTTCAATGCCAACGATGAGAGCGGCGTAACCGGCGCCAGCGACATTATTTGGAATTTCTATCAAGCCAAGACCGTCACCTTGGGGACCCAGATTGCAGGCACGGTCCTGGCCCCGCTCGCCAATGTCACCAACGACAATCAGATCGATGGAACTCTGGTCGCCAACTCCTGGAGCGGAAACGGCGAGCTTCACGATTATCCCTATCAGGGAAACTTGCCGGCCAATTGCATAAGCGCTGCGCCTGAGCCCTCCACCTGGGCGCTCCTGCTATTGGGTATCGGCGGTATAGGGCTGATGCTCCGGCGCGCTCGTAAAACGACTGCGATCCGCCCCACAGACGCGGTTACAGCCTGAAGAAGACCGCTCGCGAACCCGGCGATAGCCAGGGTTTACGAACCCGGCGGGGTATTTCCGCCATGGAACCGGCCAAACAAACGTGCGGCCATGACGGCCATGAATAAAACGCCGACGCCGACGGCGATCGCCTGATCGGCGGCGTGCGGATCGAAGTCGCCAAGGCGAGCGATCAGGCCATAGGCGACGACGAAGTTCGCAAAGCCCCAAAGAACATTCACGGTCGACGACGACAGGCCCTCCCCCGGCGGCTTGGCGAACGGGCTCTGAAAGGGCCGTCCCATCACGCCGCTGACGAAGTGCGGCGCGCCATTGGCTAGAAATGCGCCGCCGAAGAGGCAGGCCACATCGTGAAACACATTCATGATCCGGCGCCCTGGTTCAACCTGGTTGCAACCTTACCATCACGGCGGCTTTCGCCCCAACCGACACCTTGGGCGTCGCTGCCCATTGAACGCCTCGATCCTATCCATACGAACAATCAATTTTACAAATACCAACTTCGGCGCGCCTACTCGGTTTGTCGCTAGGAACGGCGCCGGGTCGCGAGTGCGTGATCGACCGATCCGAACAAGCCAGGATCAAGGGAGACGAAGATGGACGCCAAGGTCGAAGACAGGATCGCAGGTCAGTGCCCGATGGGGCATGGCAAAGGCGCTCGAACCAATCGGGACTGGTGGCCGGATAACCTGCGCCTCACGGGCCTCAATCAACATGCGCCGCGATCCAATCCACTCGGCGAAACGTTTAATTACGCCGAAGCTTTCAAAACGCTGGATCTGGACGCCGTGATCGCCGATCTGCACGCCCTGATGACAGACTCCCAAGACTGGTGGCCGGCGGACTTCGGCCACTATGGCGGCCTGTTCATCCGTCTCGCGTGGCACAGCGCCGGCACCTATCGGATCACCGACGGTCGCGGCGGGGCCGGCGGCGGTCAGCAGCGGTTTGCGCCGCTCAATAGCTGGCCAGACAATACCAACCTCGATAAGGCGCGTCGCCTGCTGTGGCCGATCAAGCAGAAGTATGGCGCCAAGATTTCCTGGGCCGATCTGTACATCCTGGTCGGCAACGTCGCGCTGGAGTCCATGGGCTTCAAGACCTTCGGTTTCGCGGGCGGCCGCGCCGATACCTGGGAGCCGGAAGAGCTGTTCTGGGGGCCTGAGGGCTCTTGGCTGGGCGATGAGCGCTATAGCGGCGAGCGGCAACTGCATAACGCCCTGGGGGCGGTTCAGATGGGTCTGATCTACGTCAATCCCGAAGGACCCAACGGCAAACCCGATCCGCTCGGCTCCGCCCACGATATCCGCGAAACCTTCGCCCGCATGGCGATGAACGACGAAGAGACCGTCGCCCTGATCGCCGGCGGCCACACCTTTGGCAAGACCCACGGCGCGGGCGATCCCTCGCTGCTGGGGCCTGAGCCGGAAGGCTCGGCTCTTGAGGATCAGGGCCTCGGCTGGAAGAGCCAGCATGGCCTGGGCTTTGGCCCGGACGCCATCACCGGCGGCCCGGAAGTGATCTGGAGTCAGACGCCGACGCAATGGAGCAATCACTACTTCGACAATCTGTTCAAATACGAGTGGGAGCTGACCAAGAGCCCCGCCGGCGCCCTGCAATGGCAGGCCAAGGACGCGCCCGCGACGATCCCAGATCCCCACGATCCGTCGAAGACGCGCGTGCCCACCATGCTGACCTCGGATCTGGCGCTGCGGTTCGACCCGGCGTACGAGAAGATTTCGCGGCGGTTCTACGAGCATCCCGACCAATTCGCCGACGCCTTCGCTCGGGCCTGGTTCAAGCTCACCCACCGCGATATGGGGCCGGTTCAGCGCTATTTGGGTCCGCTGGTTCCCAAAGAGACCTTGATCTGGCAGGACCCGATTCCGGCCCTGGATCACCCGGTCGTCGATGCGACAGACATCGCCGATTTGAAGTCCAAGATCTTGAGCTCAGGCCTTTCGGTCTCCGAGCTGGTCTCGACGGCCTGGGCCTCGGCCTCGACCTTCCGCGGCTCCGACAAGCGGGGCGGCGCCAACGGCGCGCGTATCCGCTTGGCGCCGCAGAAGGATTGGGAGGTGAACGATCCGCCCAAGTTGGCCAAGGTGCTCAAAGCGCTGGAAGCGATCCAGACGGCGTTCAACGCGTCGGCTACCGGCGGCAAAAAGGTCTCGATCGCGGACCTGATTGTGCTGGGCGGCGGCGCAGCGATCGAGAAGGCGGCGAAGGATGGGGGTACGGAGGTGGAGGTTCCCTTTACGCCAGGGCGTATGGACGCGTCCCAAGAGCAAACCGACGCCCACTCCTTCGCGCCGCTGGAACCCGTCGCCGACGGCTTCCGCAACTATCGGCGCGGCGAGCAGTTCATGGCGCCGGAGGAGGCTCTGATCGATCGGGCGCAGCTACTGAAGCTGAGCGGGCCGGACTTGACCGTCTTGGTCGGGGGCCTGCGCGTGCTGGGCGCCAACGCCCAGGGCTCTAAGGACGGTGTTTTGACCGACCGGCCTGGCGTGCTCACGACCGACTTTTTCGTGAACCTATTGGACATGGGGATCGAATGGAGCCCCAACGCGGGCGACAACGCCTTCGTCGGCCGCGATCGCAAAACCAAGGAAACGAAGTGGACCGGCACACGCGTCGATCTGATCTTCGGGTCCCACTCGGAGCTCCGGGCCCTGGCCGAGGCCTATGCCTGCGCCGATAGTCAGCCGAAGTTCGTCAAGGATTTCGTCGCAGCCTGGACCAGGGTCATGGATGCCGATCGCCTCGTCCTCGCGGCTTAACGTCTAGAGACCGTCAGTGGGGCGGCCGTCAAATCGATGGCCGCCCCATCTTTCATCGACCCCAGACCTGCTCCAGCCGCGCATCGCGTCCGCAGCCTTCGCGATACAGGGTGTAGTGCAGGGCGTGGTTGCGGGCGTAGTCGCGATGATAGGCTTCGGCTGGCCAGAAGGTGTGGAGCGGCAGGATCGGGGTGACGATACGCCCCTGTTTCAGCCGGGTCTGGGCCTCGATCTTCGAGGCCTCGGCCAGTTTGCGCTGTGTCGGGTCGGCGACAAAGATCGCCGTACGATACGACGGACCCCGATCGCAGAACTGTCCGCCATCGTCGGTCGGGTCGACCAGTTTCCAGTAGCGGGTGAGCAGATAGGCGTAGTCGATTTTGGCGGGATCGAAGGTCACCTTCACGGACTCGTAATGGCCGGTGGTCTCCGACGACACCTCTTCATAGCTCGGATGATCCAGCGTGCCCCCCGTATAGCCCGACTCCACAGAGACGACTCCGGGGATGGCCTTCATATCGTGCTCCATGCACCAAAAGCAGCCGCCCGCGAAAACAGCCGTCTGCAAGGGCGCCGCCGGGGCGGCGGCATGGGCGACGGCGGTGAGGGCGAAGAGGCCGATGAGGCCGGAGATGAGCTTGCGTATCATCTCGCCCCCCTGCGCCTGCACCGTGGCGAAACCGTGGCGAGGGGCGGTCTCGATGTCAGCCTTGAACGATGGCCGCGCGTTCGCCCGCCGTCAAAGGGCGCCAGCAGCCTTCAGGCAGGTCGCCTAGATCGATCGGACCGATTCGAAGGCGAAATAGATCCACGACCGCTAAACCCACCGCCTCGCACATTCGACGGATTTGCCGATTTCGCCCCTCTTTCAAGATAAAGCGAAGCCGCTCCGGCTCGACCACGGTGACCTGGGCGGGTTTCAGCTTGCGGCCGTCGAGCTCCAGGCCGTGGCGAAGCAGCTTCAGCTTCTTTTCGGTGATCGCACCTTCGACCTGGACCAGATATTCCTTCTCAAGCTCCGAGTCCGGGCCGATCACCGCCTTGGCCAGTACGCCATCTTCGGACAGGATCAAGAGCCCTCGGGAATCCATATCGAGACGACCGATAGGGGCTAACCGGGTCTTTGCGTCTGGAACCTGAATGGCGGCGCCCTGCCCTTCGCCGCGAAGCGGATCTTTCCAGAGCGCATCCTGGGTCGTCAGGCGGATGGCCGGTATCTGCCGGCCCTCGGGTTGGCCTGAGACCACGCCGACGGGCTTGTGGATCAGGATGGTGAGCCGCCCCTGGAGTTCGGTCTCTGCGTCGTCGGCGAGCGTCAAGGTCTGGCCCGCCAGAATCTTGCGGCCGAGATCGCCGACCCGCTCGCCGTCGATCGACACCAATCCTTTGGCGATCAGCGCTTCCGCCTCACGGCGAGAGCATACGCCCGATTGGGCCAGCCAGCGATTGACGCGCTGAGGCTCGGCATCGTCGTAACGGCGGGTCCAGGCCATGACGTCCTATCTCTACAAAACCGATCAACTTGAGACCTTTATCGCTGTCAAGGCGCGCCAGAGCAAAGCTCATAGGTAGATTCCGAGGCTTTGAGGCCCAATCTGAATTTCTAGATTGAGTTACCGTTCTGCGATTTCACTTGGAACCGCACCTCCGAGGTCGCAGCGGGTGCACCAAACGGCACATGGGTCGCGCCCGACCTGTGCGCCGCCCGATGAGGCGGTGGCCATCGCCGTCCACCGCCTCATCATTTTCAACCGAGAGGCAGCCCTCTTTGAGCGCGAGCGCTATAGGCCGTCACTGGAAAGCCGACGTGGAGGGTCCGACGGCGCGCGTGGCTCTGTCGGGCGACTGGCTTGCGCGGATAGACGGTGTGGAGGCGGGCGTCTCTCAGCACGTTCTTACACCTGGCGTACGGGTGCTGCAGTTCGATAAAGCCAAGCTCGGCCATTGGGATAGCGGCCCGATCGCCTTTCTGGCCGATCTGCGAGAGGCCGCCAAGACGGTGGCGACCGCGAAAGGCGACGCGGCCGCAGCCCTCGCCATGACGTCGGCTATCGATAGGCTTGCGACCCAGGTCGCTGCTACCGTCGAGACCTCGGTCCAGCCTGCAGATACAGGTATACAGTAGATCTAAAGTCCGTTTCGAATGGCGCGCTCAAGACGTCGATTGAGCGCCGCATCGGAGTTTGGCTTGGAAAACAGTCCGATAAGGACACATATGGCGAGTGAAAAGGGACGCATGGTTTTTCCTCCAGCCGGCGTCTTTCGCGCCTGTCCAGCATTTAATATCTCACTCAACGGTTATAAATTCATAACAATCAAGAGGGGAATCGTACCGGTTAGGTCTAAAAGCGACCGTCTTCGGTGTGTTCAACACCATCGGCGTCGACTGTTTTAGGTCTAATCCATCAAATGTTAGCCGCCGGTCATGGACCCGTCTTGCGGTCCGGAACGGTTGCAAGTCTCTTCGGTTGAGCCCCCTTTATCCGCGTCGGTCGACACCGACCGGCGCGGAAAAGGCGCTCGTCACGAGGCCGCGGGATTGGGGCCGACTGGAGCGGCCGGGCGTTTGAGCCCTGCCCTCGCCGCGGTCGCCGCTAGAACCTGGCGACGCACCGCACGTAGACGATGAAGGTTACAGGTGCGGATCGCGCCCATCTGCATCAAATCCTGACTTTAGTAGCAACCATTATAACCGTATCCCCGTCCGTAGCCTCCGCCATAGACCAACGGAGGATTACAGTAGTAGGGCGAACCGAATACCAGTCCGGGTTCGTCGTAGTAGCCTCCTCCCCAGCCGCCTCCGCCCCAATCGCCCCCTCCACCATGGCGGCCGCCGCCGCCATGGAACCCACCGCCGCCGTGGCCTCCGCCGCCGCCCCGGCCACCGCCGCCATGGCCGCCTCCACCGCCCCCGCCATGGCCGCCGCCGCCATGTTGGGCGAGCGCGATCGAGGGCAAGGCCGAAGCGGAGAGAACGGCGCAGACCGCCATGCCAGCGCACGCGAGCGTCCAACCGCGAGGGGCTGCGCGCTTATCGATGTCTAAGGTCATCACGACCTCCTTGTATTCAGATTGAACGAAACGAAGGTTAGCTGTGGGCCTGCATCGCGTGATGCGTGGCCACCCGCGCGCTGCCGTATTTTGCGAAAACACGGTCGGCGACCGTCTTCTGATCCGCCGGCATGGCGGCGTAGAGCGTCTCAAACGAGGTCAGCAGATCTTTGAGGCCGTCCACATGGGCCTGAGTAAAGCTTTGATAGGTCTTCAGATCGTCGACAGCGCTCAGTTCATGGGGAACCTGGGCCTGACGATCGGCGACCAATTTCTGCATATCGCTGTCATTGCGCCGCATCACATCGGCGACCTTGGCCCAGTCCGCCTCTTCCGCGGGCGTGATCTTCAGGGCGGCGTGCATCGTGCCGATCCGCTGTTCCAGCGTTTCACGCTGCATCCTATAGGCGGTGCGACGGGCCATCGGGTGGGCCGCCGGTTGCGCCGTCGTTTGAGGAGCCGCCGCAGTCATCGGCGCGGACATCGTCTGGGCGGAGGCGGTCAAAGGCGTTGCAAGAGCGGCTGCGCCAAGGCACGTCAGGGCCAGCCACGGACGACGGGCGATCGTAGCGTAAATTGGGGTGAGCATGTGGAGGTCTTTCTTTGTAAAGCCGAGGATAGGTGGGTATTGCGCATTCCAGCACTGGCCAAGCTGCGCCTTGGACGCCGCGATGCCGTTATCTGTATTTGGCGCTATTTGATTAGGCCACCCATCCGCCCTCGTCATGCATCGGAAAATACTCACCGCGATTATTGCCAGTTAAGATTAAAGGTAGGCGCCGCCGCCCTAAGTAGTTTCCGACCCTGGCCATACAGCTCACTTTAGCGCTTAGGTCTGCTGTGGGAGACGCCAGAGCGCCTGCGGCGCAGGATCTTGGCGACGCCGCAGCCCTTGAAGACGTGCTCCCTGGGAGGCGGCGAATGACAATCGTACGAAGGCTTGCGGCGGCAGCGCTCTTGGTCGTCCTTGCGCCCAGGCGAGGTCGGCCGTCCGTTCGGTAACGTCGGCGGCTTTGACCGAAACGTCCGCGCGCGCTAGAGCCCTTTCCGACCTGATCGAATCGATCAGGTCGGACAAAAAAGACCTATAAATTCAATACTTGGAGCATTTTCTGACCGCAAAACCGGATCCACTTTTGCGGAAAATGCTCGAGAGCGCGTTGCAGGCCTCTCACGCTCAACCAGGGCGGCGCAAAACACGCCCTGCGGACGACGCTGCGCGCGCCTGCCGCCGTCTGGGGGTCCAAACGCTTGCTCCTGGTGTTCCGTTAGGCCGCCCAAAACTGACAACGTCAAAAGCCATCCCGCAAAAATTGGACCATATTCAGTTTGAACTGGCTCAAAATATAATACAATTTGCTGCGCTTTTGGTCAGATATCTGCTAATAAAAGTATCGATGCTTATCGGGTCGTTTGTTCGCGATATCCATTAGACGTTTTATATATCCGGTATAACTTTCGCTTCGCAAGTCTCGGACTCCTTCGGAAGGACCAACTGTGGCCGGCCCTGCTTCAGCTGCTGCGACGATCTCAGACCAACTCGCGCTCGCGATGGTGGCCTCCTCCGACGCGCCCTTACTCCTCCTCGACGGGGATCTGGCGATCGTGGCGGCGAGCGACTCGTTCTGCGCGGCCTTTGAGGTTCAACCCTTGGAGGTTTCGGGCAAATCGGTGTTCGAGATCGGGGCTGGGGAATGGAATTTACCCAAGCTCCGCTCGCTTCTGACTGCGACGGCGTCCGGTCTCGCGGCGATCAAAGACTATGAGATCGATCTGACGCCTCCCGGGCGAGACCTGCGGTGTCTCGTCATCAAGGCGCAGAAGCTTGTCTACGGCGATCCGTCTGCGCCACGGCTCCTTATGACCGTCTGCGATGTGACCGAAGCGCGACTGGCGGAAAAGATCAAAGACGAGCTGTTACGGGAAAAGGCGGTCCTGCTGCAGGAGGTGCAGCACCGTGTCGCCAACAGCCTCCAGATCATCGCCAGCGTGCTGATGCAGAGCGCCCGCAAGGTGCAATCCGAAGAAACCCGCAAGCATCTGAAGGACGCCCATCAAAGGGTCATGTCGATCGCCACGGTTCAGAGGCAGCTCGCCTCGACCCAGGCCGGCGATATCGAACTGCGTCCCTACTTCAAGCAACTGTGTCATAGTCTCGGCGCCTCGATGATCCGGGATCATAATAAGCAATCGATTGAAGTGACGGCGGACGACACCGTGGTGAAGGCCGATATCTCCATCAGTCTCGGTCTCATCGTCACCGAACTGGTGATCAACGCCCTCAAGCATGCTTTTCCCGACGAGGGGGCCGGGAAGATCATGGTGGATTATCGGTCTGAAGGGCGAAACTGGACGCTGTCGATCGAGGACGACGGCGTCGGTATGCCCAAGGGCAAGGCGCCGGCGGCGTCGCCTGGATTGGGCACCAGTCTGGTCGAGGCGCTCACACGACAGCTTCACGCCACGATAAAAGTCACCGATCGAAACCCCGGCACAATCGTCTCGATCGTCGGCCGGGATCAGACGACCGGCGACGGCGAAAATGCACTGCCGAACCGACCCGCCGTTTAGGCTCGGGCCCCTCAGGCCGCCCGACGGGCTCGTTTATCTTTGATGAGAGGCGCGATGGCCTGCCTCAGCGTTTCGGGGCTGTAGGGCTTGGCGAGAAACGTGCTGCCCGGCGGCAGGTCCCCGACCCCCGACCCGACCCGACCCGACGTCGCCACGATTTTGATCGGAGGCCAGCGGTTGCGGACATGGTGGGCCAAGCGTAAGCCGTCCATCGATCCGGGCATCGTGATGTCGGTCAGAAGCACGCTAATGTCGCGATGCGCGTCCAAAAGGATAATCGCCTGGTCGGCGTCGCTGGCGACCAGCACGCGCAGACCCATCTCGCTAAGCTGTGCCGCCAACTCGATCCGAACAATGGCTTCGTTCTCGACAACTAGGATCGTGGCGCGCGAAGGCGGGATATACTGTGCCATGCGCTCCAAACGCTCCTGCGGCGATTTCGGTCCATACGTACGTCAATCCCGTCTTTCGGTTGGACGCAGGTATCTTCGGGCCGCCGCAATACCGCCCGTGAACGCACGCTCGCCACCTTGTGGGTTTAGAGTCCTCCTTTGAGGATCTGTCATGATCGAAGTTCACTACGGCGTCGTACGTTTCAATCGAACCTGGAGCATCATCGGCGAAGGCCTGCGCCTGGGCGCCTACACGACCCAAGCCGAAGCTGAGGAGGTCGTTCGCCGGATGGCGGCTCAGTCCGCCGATCTTCCCGTAACGCTTCACCTTCAAGACGAAGCTGGCCTGCTCACGAGCGCGACCTATGATGAGGGCGTCGCTGGTGACCAGGGCGGCTCAGGCGGGCCCAAGCCGGACGAAAGCTGACATCGTCGCGTCCCCAATTTTTCCCCATCCAAAGCGGCGATAAGGTGTACTAGGCGAGGATATTTGCTAGCTTCGGCCGTCGCTGATGTGGAAGAGTGTATTGGAGCGGAGCCGGCTCCTCCGCTTTCGTCGCCGAGGAAATACTATTGAAATATAAACGAAACCAGCAAGCCGCTTTACGATGGCCGCAGACATCGCTTCCATCGGCGCAGATTTGCGGCGTCCTCGTCGCGCTCCTGGCCTGGTTAGGCTTTGCGGCGCCGAGTTTTGCTGCGCTCGGTGGTATTTCGGCGAGCATAGAGGCCGATCGCGCGCATATGGGGGCGCGGTCGAGCACAGTCGTCAACGCCGCCTACACCGTTCACATCATGACCTTGCCCAACGGCGGCACGGTGAAGGAATTCGAGCGGAGCGACGGCGTCGTCTTTGGAATCGCTTGGCAGGGACCGTCGCGGCCCGATCTGCGCCAGCTTTTGGGCAGTCGCTTCCAAGTGCTCCAATCCGACATTTCGGTCCACGACGGCCGGCGCCTCCGCGCGCCGTTGACGGACGAGCGGTCGGATTTCGTTCTTCATAGCGCAGGTCATTCCGGCGCCTTCGTCGGCTCGGCCTATCTCCCACAGACGGCGCCAGCCGGCTTTTCCACCAGCGATTTGCACTAGGGGCGCTGTTCGTGATCAAAAGACTGTGCGCGATCGGTGCGATGGGGCTGGCGTTGGTCTTGACCGCTTGCGGGGGCGGTGGAGGCGGCGGCGGTTCGACAGCGTCGACAGGCTCGACCACCCCGACCCCGGCCCCCGCCCTCACCAATTTCGCGACGCTGACCGTGGACGGCGGCCCGACCGCGCTGACGACCGATCCCAACGGTTACCTCGACGATAATATCGCCTTCGTATCGGTAACGATTTGCGCACCCGGCAGTACGACCAACTGCCAGACCATCGACCATGTGCAGGTCGATACTGGCTCGACTGGGCTGCGGATATTGGCGTCGGTGATCACGCCCAGCCTGCTGTCCGCCTTGCCGACCGAGACTGACGCCAGCTCCAATCCGGTCGGGGAATGCTTTGGCTATGTCGATGGCTACACCTTTGGTTCGGTGCGCCAAGCGGACTTTCAGGTCGGCGGCGAGTCCGTCGCCAATATGCCGTTTCAGGCCATCGGCGATACCGGCGCCTTCTCCACGGTCCCCTCCACCTGTTCGTCTGGCGGCGGGACAAATGTCAGCACGCTTTTGGGCCTGGGGGCCAACGGCATCATTGGCCTTGGCGTGATGGCCACCGACTGCGATACGGCGTGCACCGTTACAGGCGGATACGGCGCAGCCATTTATTACGATTGCCCATCGTCTGGATGTTCTTCGATCGTAACGCGCGCCGCCGCGACCACAGCCCCGTTCCAGCAGCTTCCAAATCCGGTGGCGGCGATGAGTGTGGATAACAACGGCACGATCATAAGTTTGCCGGCCTCGCCCACGGCGGGCGAAGCCACGATGACGGGCACGATTTATTTTGGGATCGGTACAGAAACCAACAACGGCCTGGGATCTGCGACCGTCTTAACCACCACGTCCTCGTTAAGTCCGAACGGGGCGGGTTTGATTACCGTCGATTTCAACAACGCCACCCTCAATGAAAGCTTCTTGGATAGCGGTTCGAACCTTTACGTCTTCGCCGACTCCGCATTGCCCGACTGCACGCAAACCAACTATACGGATTACTACTGTCCGACGTCTCCCGTCACGTTGGCCACGACTCTTGTGGGAACGAATGGCGCATCCGTAGCCGCCAGTATCGTGATCAATAACGCTTATAGTTTCTTCGATTCAAATAATACCGTCGTCCCTGGTATCGGAGGATCCCCGGCTTCGTTCAATCAAATGGCTGTCTATCCCCAGAGCTTTGACCTGGGTCTCCCCTTCTTCTACGGCCGAAACGTTTATACGGCGATTGAAAACAAAACCGCCGGCAGCGCTGTGGGGCCTTACTTCGCTTATTAGGGCAGGAGACCGACCTTGGGTTCGGCGCCCAACCGGGGTTGAGGGCTACTAACGCTTAAGCTGGCGTGTCGGTCGAAGACAGCTTGCCAGCGGCAGGCGTGCGGTGCATCAAAGATTTGTCATGACGGTCAAGACCTTGTTTCCGCTCCGGCTAAGCGTCTCATGGCTATGGGCTGTCTTCGCTGTCCCTGTTTGCCTCTTCGTCCCCCCTTCGGCCGGGGCTCAGGTCATGGAGATCGGCTCTGAGGGTGCGGTGACGGTGTATGACGGGCCGACCGTCGTCACATCGGTCGGCGTTATGGCGATCCGCCGGTCGGCGGGGTCGACGCAGCCTGTTCGGGGCCAAACAACGTCGCCGTCCTCAAAGCTCGCGGTCGCTATCTCAGACGCCGCCCAGGCGTCGAACCTGAGTGCTTCGCTGATCGCCGCGATCGCTTGGCGCGAGTCCAACTTCAGGGCCTCGGCAGTCTCGCGCGCCGGCGCTCTGGGCGAGATGCAACTGCTGCCCAAGACAGCGCGCGATCTCGGCGTCGATCCCAGGATCAGCCGTCAAAATGTCGCCGGGGGCGCGGCCTATGTCAGAGCCTTGCTTCAGCGCTATCATGGCGACCTGATCAAGACCTTGGCGGCCTATAACGCTGGGCCGGAGGCGGTGGATCGCTATGGCGGCGTGCCGCCGTTCAAGGAGACCCGAGCCTATGTGGCCGCAGTCCTCGACCGGCTCAGTCAGGAGAGCTTGGGCCACGACAGTATGGGCCAGGACAGTATGGGTCAGGCCACGAACGCCGTGAAGCAGGAAGGTGAGCTGTATGGGCGATAGGACAAAGCTGGAGCGCGTAACGGCTGAGGCGCGGCCCAGACTGGCGTCGGTCGCCGCATCGCTTCTGGTCCTCGGCTTAGCGGCGGGAGCGGCGCACGCTCAATCGGTCCAGCTCGATCCCGCCGGTTCAAATGTTATTCTGACCGCGGTCAACTGGCTCCAGGGCACGCTGCTCGGCAATGTGGCGACGGCCTTAGCCGTGATCGCGGTGGCGGCCACCGGCCTCCTGATGCTGACCGGTCGGATCGATTGGCGGCGGGGGGCGACGGTGATCTTGGGGTGTTTCATCGTCTTTGGCGCAGCGGCGATTGTGGCGGGTATACGCTCCGTCGCTGCGGGGACCTGAGCCGCCATGGCCCGGCTTGAGCGCGACACTGTCTTCGCCGCCCTCACCCGGCCGCAAATGTTCGCCGGCGTCACCTACAGCTACTTTGTGCTGAACGCGATCGTCGTCGTTGAGCTGTTTCTGATCGCCCATTCGTTCTGGGCCTTGCCGCTGGGTCTGGTGCTGCATGGGATCGGCTATCTGGGCTGCCTGAAGGAGCCGCGGTTCTTCGATCTTTGGCTGGTGCGCGTCAGTCGCTGCCCCAGGGTTCGCAACGCCAGATTTTGGCGCTGCAACTCCTACATGCCTTAAAGTCCGCGAGCGGCCGGTATGGCGATCTTGGCGACCCGCATAGACCGGCCCGACGCCCGGCGCGAACAGGCGGCTGGCTCCCGCCTGCCCTATGCCCGCCACGTCGACGACGCCACGATCGCAACCCGCGACGGACGCCTGATCCAGACCCTGCACTTGAGCGGTTATCCGTTCGAGACGGCTGACACAGACGAGCTGAACTACCGCAAGACCGTGCGCGAAACGATGCTGCGGGGCGTCGCCAACTCCCGCTTCGCCCTCTATCACCACGTCGTGCGGCGCGAAGTGTCGGCGGAGCTGGGCGGGGTCTTTCCCGACGACTTCAGTCGCGCCCTGGACGACGCTTGGCGGGCGAGGCTCGGCGCCCGACGGCTGTATGTGAACGAGCTGTTCCTCACCCTGGTTCGCCGCCCTATGCAGGGCCGCATCGGCCTGCTGGAAGAGATGGTGCGCAGCCTGCGCGGCGCTGGCGACCGTCAGGAGGGCCAGGCCACCATCGCCCGCGATCTGGCCGCCTTGAACGGCGCGCGCGATGGCCTGCTCGCAGCGCTGGCCCCCTATGGCGCCCGGCTTCTGACCGTCTACGACGGCCCTCAAGGGCTCTGCTCAGAGCCGCTGGAGTTCGCCTCCCTGCTTTACAACGGCGAGATGCGTCCCGTGCGTCTGCCGCAAGCCGACCTCGGTCTCTACCTGCCCTATCGCAGGGTCAGCTTCGGGGCCGACACGCTGGAGCTGGGCGCCGCGGGCCGGTTGGAGCGCACCTTCGCCGCCATGATTTCGGTCAAGGACTATCCGGCCCAGACCACGCCCGGCATGTTGGACGATCTGTTGCGCCTGCCCAACGAGATGGTCTTAAGCGAAAGCTTCGGCTTCGTCGATCGCCAAGCCACCCTCGACCGCATGAACCTGGCGCTCCGCCGAATGCGGGCGGCGGACGATGAGGCCTTGAGCCTTCGCCGCGACCTCTACAGCGCCAAGGACGATGTCGCCGCCGGCCGCGCCGCCTTTGGCGAGCACCACCTGACCGTCATGGTCAAGGCGGCGACGCAAGGCCAGCTGGCGGAAGCCGCCGCCGACGTCCAGTCGGCCTTTACCGAACTCGGCGTCATCTCCGTGCGCGAAGACGTCAATATGGAGCCTGCGTTCTGGGCTCAGTTCCCCGGTAATTTCAAAGATATCGGTCGCCGCGCCCTGATCTCCAGCAGCAACTTCGCCTCGCTCGCCAGCTTTCACAACTTCCCGACCGGCTTGGGCCGCACACCCCATTGGGGCCAGGCGATCACAGTGCTGGAGACAACCTCGGCCGGCCCCTACCATTTCAACTTCCACCATGGCGATCTCGGCAACTTCACGGTGATCGGACCCTCAGGCTCAGGCAAGACCGTGGTGCTGGGCTTTCTCCTGGCCCAGGCCCAGAGGCTGTCGCCTCGCACGGTCTATTTCGACAAGGATCGAGGGGCGGAAATTTTCCTGCGCGCCATCGGCGGGCGCTACGATGTGCTTCGGCCTGGCGCGCCCACGGGTCTCAATCCCCTGCTCCTGGCCGACGAGCCAGGCAATCGCCGCTTCCTGGCCGACTGGGTGGCCAAGCTGATCGTCGCGGGTGGAAGCGGGACAGGTCTGGACGTGGACGATATCGCCGCCATTGCCGATGCCGTCGACGCCAACTTCGCTCAGCCGCCAGCCTACCGACGCCTGCGCCACTTCGCTGAGCTGTTCCGGGGTAAGCGCCGCCCTACTAGCACCGATCTGGCCGCTCGCCTCGCCCCTTGGCATAGCGGCGGCGACTACGCTTGGTTGTTCGACAACGCCGACGACGAGTTGGACCTGGGCGTCCGCACCATCGGTTTCGACCTGACCCAAATCCTGGACGATCCAGCGGCGCGGACCCCGGCCATGATGTACCTGTTCCACCGGGTGGAACAGCGCCTGGATGGCGCGCCGACCGTCATCGTCATCGACGAAGGCTGGAAAGCGCTCGACGACGACATCTTCGTCCAGCGCATCAAGGACTGGGAAAAGACGATTCGCAAACGCAACGGCATCGTCGGCTTCTGCACCCAGAGCGCCCAGGACGCGCTGGCCAGCCGTATCTCCAGCGCCATTATCGAGCAGGCCGCCACCCAGATCTTCATGATCAATCCGAAGGCGCAAAAATCGGACTACTGCGACGGGTTCGGCCTTACAGAGCATGAGTTCGATCTTGTCCGCACCCTGCCCGACTCCACCCATTGCTTCCTGATCAAGCACGGCTCCGACAGCGTGGTGGCGCGGCTTAACCTGTCGGGTATGCCCGATCTCCTGACCGTGCTTTCGGGGCGCGAGAGCAGCGTCCGCCGGCTCGACGATCTACGCGCCCGCTATGGCGACGCCCCGGCCGACTGGCTGCCCCATCTGGTGGAGCGCGTCTGATGGCTGGCGCCTGCCCTGCCTTAAGCCCTGACGATCCCCTGGTCCGTAGCTTGCTCGGCACGGTGGATTGCAATGTCCAGGATCTGGTGCAGACCGGCTACGCGACGCTGTTCCAGCCGTCGGGCGTGTTCGTCACGGCGATCACGGCGTTGCTCACCATTTATGTCGCCCTGTTCGGCTATCGGCTGATGCTGGGACGCACTCAGCTCAACGTCGGCGACCTCGCCTTGACGGCGGTCAAGCTTGGCGTCGTGTTGGCGCTTGCCACCCAGTGGGGCGCCTATCAGGCCATCGTCTATCGCACGCTGTTTTTCGCGCCGGAGCAGCTCGCCGATATCATGCTGCACGGCTTGCGCGCCCACGGCTCTGTGCGCGACGGCAATGTCTTCGACGGGTTGCAGCGCGCCTTCACCGATCTGACCGCCTTCTCACCGGCCCAACCGCCAGGCGCACCGACAGCGCCGATAAGCGGCGGCGTGCTCTCGACCTTGCTCAGCAAGGCCGGCTTTGAGTCTATGCTGATGCTGATCTCCGCGGTGATCTTGCTGCTGTCGAGCTTGGGCGTGCTCCTGGCCTGCAAGGTGGTCTTGGGCCTGCTGTTGGCGGTGGGGCCGATCTTTATCGCGCTCCTTCTGTTCGACAGCACAAGGGGCCTATTCGAAGGCTGGCTGCGCGCCGCTATAGGGTTCGCGCTTGCGCCGCTCGCGGTGACGCTGCTGCTGGGGCTGGCGCTCAACCTGTTGGAGCCGTCGCTGCAGCAGATCGAGGTCATGCGCCAGGTGAACAGCTATACGCCGGGCGTAGCGTTCGGCGTGATGGTGCTGGTTGTGGTGTTCGCCGGTGTTTCCTTAGGCCTCGTCGCGGCCGGCGCCGTCATCGCGGGCGGCTTCAGACTGCCCCAGCCCGGTCGAAGCGTCGAAGGCGCATTTGCGCCGTCCGCCGCGCCGACGATCGTCGACGCCGACCAAGCTTCCCCGCCACGCGCCAGCCGAACCGCCGCCGCCATGGCCGCCCAGGGCCGCCGCGACGCCGCCATCTTCGCCCGCGCTGCCGTCTCACCGATCATAACCAGCGGCGCCGATCGGCGAACGCCCTTCGCCGTTGGCGCCGTCGCCCGCGACGTCACCGCGCCCATACTGGAAACGCGGCTGGGTCAGAGCCGGCGTAGCGCCAGCCCGCATTTGGCGAGACGCGGAGCCCGGCAGGATGCGGGCGCCCCCAGCCCTCCTCGAGTCCAAGAGAGCGCGCCCCCCAGATGAGACGCGGATCATGACCCAAACCCGCCCCGCCAGTCCCCGCGACCGCAAGGCCTATTACGACGCGGCGGCGTCCTGGTCGGCCGATATTCATGGCGCGCTCCGCGCCTCGCGCCGCGTCGCCTGGTGGGTCGCCGGCGCGGCTGTGATTGTTGCGGTGTTGGAAGCCCTCGCGCTCGTCAGCCTGACGCCGCTCAAGACGGTTGTGCCCTACACGATCACGGTGGATCGCCAGACCGGCTACGTGCAGCAGATCGGCGGGCTTAAGCCCGGCGTGCTGACCCAGGATCAGGCCGTCACCCAGTCCTTCCTGGTGCAGTACGTGCTGGCGCGCGAAACCTTCGACGCCACCGACCTCACGGAGAACTATCGCAAGGTGCTGCTGTGGTCCGCCGGCGACGCCCGCGCCCAGTACCAGATCCTGATGCAGCGGACGACGCCGAACAGTCCGCTGAACCTCTATTCGCCGAACACCATGGTCAGCGTAACGATCGAGAGCGTTTCGCTCCTCTCGCCGACCACGGCGCTCGTGCGGTTCGACACGGTGCGACATGAGTCGGAGTCGACCAGCGCCTCGCAACAGGCCTACGCCGCGGTCATCGCGTTCCGTTACACGGGCGCCCCTATGAGCATGGGCGACCGTTTCATCAACCCGCTGGGTTTCCAGGTTGTGCGTTACCGTCGAGATGCTGAGACACTGGCGCCGGTGACAATCGCCCCACCCGCCGAAGACGTCGCTGCCCGCCCCAGCGCTACGCTCATTTCGAAGGCGCCGATCCCCGGCGTCGCGCCTCGGCCATGACCCTGCAGCGCTCAGTCCTGGCGCTTGGGCTGGCCTTGGTCGCAACGACCGCGGTCTCGGCGCAATCGACGCCGCCGACGGCTTTCGGCCGGGCGAGCGTCGCCGATCCACGCATCCGCACCCTGATGTACGATCCAGACCGGGTCGTCGCCGTCCACGCCGTGTTCGGCTATCAGTTGATGATCCGGTTCGGGGCCGACGAGCGGATCGAGGACGTGGCCATCGGCGACGGCGCGGCCTGGCAGGTGACGCCCAATAAGGGCGCCAGCCTCTTGTTCATCAAGCCGGTCGACCAGGCGGCGGCCACCAATATGACCGTGGTCACCGACCGCCGCAGCTATCTGTTCCAGCTCAGCGCCAGCACGGCGGCGGCGATGGCGCCCAGCGACATGACCTATGTGATTCGCTTCGCCTATCCGCCAGAGCCGGTGGTGGTCGCCACACCGCCTCCGCCGCCCCCTCCCCCGCCGCAACGGCGCAACGGCGCCTATACCTATGCCGGGGCGCGGGATCTGTTGCCGTCCGAAGTGTTCGACGATGGCAAGTTCACCTATTTCAAATGGCCTGAGTCTGAGGCCACCCCGGCGCTATTTCTGGTGGCGCGGGATGGGGCCGAGAGCCTGGTGAACTACAGCTACCGAGACGGCTATCAAGTGGTGGAGCAAGTGGCGCACCTGTTCCGCCTACGTAACGGCAAGGACGTCACCACCATCATCAACCAGGCTTGGCGCGAGCCGAGTCCGGGCGAAGACGCCCCCAAACCCGCCGACGCCAAGACCGCACGCGCCGCCGAGCGCGGACAGGGGCATCCCTGATATGAGCCAGTTCGATCCCCGCCCTGCGCCTAACGACGACGGCGCGCCAGAAACGTCATTCGGAGCCCAAGGCTTAGGTCCAAGTGTGGCCGGTTCTGGCGTGGGCGGCCCAGGTCTTATCGGTATCGCCGGCGCCGCGGTCTTGCTGGGCTTGGTGGCCTTCCTGTGGATGAGCAGCCACAGAATTCGCCCCGCCGCCGATATCGTCGTTCCGAGCTCTGGCCCGACCACCACCGTTGCAACGGCTCCGACACCGCCGCCCGATATTGTCGCGATGGAAGCCGCCGGCCGCGCGGCCAATGGGCCGCGCCCGCCCGTGATCCAGCCCCCGGCGCCGTCGCCGCCCGCGCCCGTGTCGACCGCGCCGCCTCAGCCGGCCCAAATCTTGGCCCCGGCCCCGTCGTCGCGTTCGCCCGTTCTGGTGGTCGATCTGGCCGAGCCCGCTAGCGCTCCGCCCGCCGCTGGCGCAGCGGCCAAGGACACGACCGGCAAGACCGACCACGCCGCGCCGTCGGGGCTGACCGGCGACGAACAGTTCGCGGCCAGGGTCGAAACGGACCCCGAACCGGATCGCGCCCGCGCCACCGTCCTACGGGATAAGGGTAGCGTCGTGGCCCAAGGCGCCATGATCCCCGCCGTGTTGGAGACCGCGCTCGACTCCGACCTGCCGGGCTTCGCGCGCGCCGTGGTCAGCCGCGATGTGCGCAGTTTCGATGGGCTGGCTGTTCTCATTCCGCGCGGCAGCCGCGTGATCGGCGAATACCGTCCGGCCACGGCCCTGGGCCAATCGCGCGCCTTCGTGATCTGGACGCGCGTGCTTCGTCCCGATGGCGTCTCGATCCAGATCGGCTCCCCAGCCACCGACCCGCTCGGTCGCGCCGGCCTTTCCGGCACGGTCGACACCCACTTTCTTGAGCGGTTCGGTGGCGCGATCCTGCTATCGGTCGTCAACGCCGGCGCCACCGCCCTAGCCGGCTCGCCGAGCACCGAGGTCGTGATCGGCTCGTCCCAGCAGGCGACGGGCCTTGCGGCGACAGCGTCGGCCTTCGCCCCCGCCAATATCGCCCCCACCATCAAGGTGCCTCAAGGCACGCCGATCCGTATCTTCGTGGCGCGCGATCTCGAGTTCACCAACGTGAGCGCCGCCCGATGAACGCCCGCACCGCGACCGGCGCCGGCGGCGTCTATCTCGACGCCTACCTGAAGCCGCTGGCGACCTGGCTACAGCAGGCCGATGTCACCGACATCTTGATCAACGCCCCCGGCGAAGTCTGGGTCGAAACCCTGCAAGGCCCGGCGACCCGGCAGCCTGCGCCGGACCTCACCGACACAGCGCTCCGTCGGCTAGCGGCCCAGATCGCGGCGGGGGCGCATCAGGGCTTGAACCGCGAGCACCCTTTGCTCAGCGCCACCCTGCCCGATGGCGCCCGGGTGCAGATCGTCGCGCCCCCGGCCACCCGCGGCGCCATGGCGATCGCCATCCGCAAGCACGTCGTCAACGACCTGACTCTCGACGACTACGCCGCCGCCGGAGCCTTCGACCAAGCCCGCCCGGTCGATCTGAATGCACGTTCGGAGATCGACGTCACGCTCCAGGCCCTGCTCGATAAGGGCGAGATCGCAGCCTTTCTCCGCACCGCCGTGCAGGCGCGCAAGAACATCGTGGTGTCTGGGGGCACATCGACGGGTAAGACCACCTTCCTGAACGCGCTCGCCAAGGAAATCCCGCCCCACGAGCGGTTGATCCTGATCGAAGACGCGCCGGAGGTAAAAATCGCCCACGAGAACGCCATCGGCCTGATCGCGGTCCGCGGCGCGCTGGGCGAAGCCAGCGTTACGGTAGAAGACCTCCTTCAGGCCTCGCTCAGGATGCGGCCCGACCGTATCGTCCTGGGCGAACTCCGCGGCGCCGAGGCCTACAGTTTCCTGCGCGCCGTCAACTCCGGCCACCCCGGCTCCATCACCACCGTCCACGCCGACAGCCCCAGCGCCGCGCTGGACCAGATCGCACTCATGGTCCTGCAGGGCGGGGCCAACCTGCGCCGTGCTGAGATCGTGGCCTACGTTCAGGGCGTCGTCGATGTCGCCGTGCAACTGACGCGCAACGATGGTGGGCAGCGGATTATCTCGGACATTGGCTTTACGCCGCGGGGTGGGGTTTCCGACAGATAGGTGGGTGCGCGCTTCAGGCCAGTTCTCCCCGCGCCTTCATCGCCTTCGAGACCCTGCGGATGAAGTCGAAGACGCCGGGGTCGAAGGGCAGCCGCTCTACGATCGTAGGATCGCTTTCGAACACCGCTCCTTGAACCCTGCCTTGCGTAAGGGTGGTCCTTAGGGCCGATGCAAGCACAAAATTTTGGGCTCCTCCCCCCCGCTCACCCCTCTTCATCCCCAATAAAATCGCGGTGGAACTCGGGCGTGTCGGTTTCGCCAGCCTCCAGCGGGTCTTCGTCGGCTGAGCTCGCAGACGCGGGGTTGGGCGTTTGGAAGTCGGGCGGCAGGTCCAGGCTCAGTAAACCCGCAGCCTTCATCTCGGCGGCGCCTGGCAGGTCGGCCAGGGAGGCCAGGCTGAAATGCTCGAGGAAGGCGTCGGTGGTGCCGTAGGTGACAGGGCGTCCCGGCGTGCGGCGGCGCCCGCGCATACGGACCCAGCCGAGTTCGAGCAGGTGGTCGAGGGTGCCGCGGCTCAAGCCCACCCCCCGGACCGACTCG
>Ga0116231_10001917_pt1 | contig 43309 bp, 29 predicted proteins | sample S1TSphgellanicum_2_FD_89695 | JGI IMG/M metagenome (GOLD analysis project Ga0116231, IMG submission 89695) | Host-associated microbial communities from peat moss isolated from Minnesota, USA - S1T2_Fd - Sphagnum magellanicum MG | ecosystem: Host-associated > Plants > Peat moss > Unclassified... | reverse complement strand
TTAGTTTGAAAAGATTCCATGGCGGGAGTAGAATATTCCCCCCCCCCCCCCGGAGTGTCGAATAATTTAATTTAATGTTCAAGATTCCATGCTTAATTAATTAGTTTTGAAAGATTCCATGTCAAGAATAGAATATTCTCTCTCCCCTTCTGCCCCCTCCCCCCCCCTCCCCACACAAAGATTCTCTATGTTTCCTTCACTTCCTTTCTTTTTTCCTCCATTTTTCCTCATTTCGTCGAAAAGAAATATTTCCATGGGAACGTGGGAACATATTAAATTGGGGGAGCTCCCCTGGCATAACACCCTAGGGTTCCCATTGTCGAATGTCACTAGAATGTTTTTAATTTAATTTTTTTTGAAATCATTGATTTTATGCCATGTAATAATAGTGCCCATAGTTGCAAGGAGCCTCAACATTAATTAGCTAGCAACCCACCTCAGATAGTAGCCATTTAAATCTTTGAAGCTTTAGTTGTAACTTAAATAAAAGAATAATTTATTTTTATTTATTTGTGTGCTTCAAGATCATGTATATATTAAATTTTTCATGACTTTCCGTAAGGTGCAAGCTATTTTTAGCATGAATGAAATGAGGCCCATTGTCATTTCAAGTGAGGGTTTTTCTAAGTTTATTATGTTTTGAGGTTTCCTTTGATATATTTCTTGTGACTTGTAGGGGTTTTGGAACATAATTTACTCCTTTGCCCCAGGTTTGCTTTCCCTTTCCTTCTTTGATATGCTTCTTGTTTCTGGTGAGAGCTTTGGAACATAATTGATTCCTTTGTCTCACTTTTTTTTTTTTTTTTTTTTTTTTTTTTTTTTGTTTTTTTTTTTTTTTCTGGTTTTTGTTTTCTGTGTCAGTTAAATTGCCTTTGTTTTTTGTTTTTTTTTTTTTTTTTTTTTTTTTTTTTTCTTTTGTTTTTTGATATGCTTCTTGTGTTTGGTGGAGGCTTTGGAACATAATTTACTCCTTTGCCTCAAGTTTTTCTTTTCTCTTTTGTTTTTTTATATGTTTCTTGTGTCTGGTGGGAGCTTTGGAACATAATTTATTTCTTTGCCTTACATTTTTTTTTCTCTTTCCTTCTCTGATATGCTTCTTGTGATTGGTGGGGACTTTGGAACATAATTTACTCCTTTGGGTTTGTGTGCTTTTGGTTCGGACTAAGTTGGGTCCTCTCCCTTTTCCCCCTTTGCTACGTGTTTTGTTTAATAAAGTTTACTAAGGTTTCATCATTAATAAGGTGTTGTAGAGTTGGAAAGTGAATGTGTTGTCCTTGCATAAAGGCCTGCCTCCATTCAAAAGCAACAATTGTAATGTAGCCTGATTTAGGCTTCAATAACTAACTCACTTGAAAAAGAAGTGGCATGGTGATGATAAAAAAGCTCGCTCTTCCCAATGTTCGCTGTGATTGATTTCTAACAATTTCATTATTGTGCAAAAAAAGTGCTAGTCAGGAGTGTGTTGTCTTGCCAAATCTCCACCATCCATAGTTAGGTGTAAGCATGTGGCCCTTTCAAGAAGGAGGAGATTGGAGAAGTCTGCAATTTCAACTTGTTTTGGGTGCGCAACAAAACAAACAAAGAAACTTTCAAGCCGCAAGTTCTTCATTAAATTACGTCAGCTGAGCAAATCTGTTGGCAAGCTGGGAAAGCGATTCATGCTCGTCATCAAATCAAGTCCTGAGAGTGAGAGAGTCGAGATTTGTGTTCAGGATCGAATCAAAGTCAGGAGAGACTATTAAATTTTGGAAAAAAACCAGCGAAACAAACACTCATCAAAAGGGGTGAAGATGAGACAAGAAACTGGCCGCCAGTGACTTCATTCCATACCAAGGAAGCTTTAAGGGGGGAGACCCAAGAGAAACCCAAAAGGACACGAATCGTAGCTGACAGACAGAAAGACAGACAGAGAAATCGGGGATTTTGTTCCGAGATTTAAAGCTAGTACACGACAACATTAATCTTTATGAAATCTTTTGTGTCAGGTCACACAGCTGGTGTACACTCTTGAGTTGTTTGGTGATGCAACTCTGGGAGGCTGCTGCACTGCAGACTTGATCAAGCTTTTCATTCACATAAAAAGTAGAGAGGGCAAAGCAGCAATGGAATAAAAGAGTGATAAGAGGCTAATCTCTACCATAATACAAAGGGTGTGTGGGTTTAGGGTTTAGGGTTCAGTGTGGCCTTGGGTTTATCTCCTAAACCCTAAACCCTAAGCACTAGTGTGGCCTTGGGTTTATCTCCTAAACCCTAAACCCTAAACACTAGTGTGGCGTTGGGTTTATCCCAGGTTTAGGGTTTAGGATTTAGGATTTTGTGGCCTTGGGTTTATTTGATAAACCTTAAACCCTAAACACTAGTGTGGCCTTGGGTTTATCTGGTAAACCCTAAACACTCGTGTGGCCTTGGGTTTATTTGGTGAACCCTAAACCCTAAACACTAGTGTGACCTTTTGCCATTTACATTATGAAAAAAATATCTTAAGGCAAAAGAAGAATTATTGAAAATTCAACTATTTCAACCATACAAAAAATATTATCTTCAAAAAAAATCAATCTTCTACAAGAAACCAAAAATCCTTCAAGAGATATTATAACTCTATAACTATTTATTTCAAGTTTCAACTCAAGCCAGAATATTATCTTTCAAAAATCCTCTTATAAAAATTAGACCTATTATTATTATTACCTAGGGGCTTATAAAAAAATCATGTAAGCTATTATACTCTATAGTGAATCTAAACATGATATCCTTGCCTTGGTAGTAGGCAAGGCCAATCAAAATAGTGGTCTTTGTTAACCATGGTGGTTAGCTCAATTGCCCTTTTTTTAACTACAGTAGAACCTTTCAAATTTTATAAAGTTGGGACCGGGTCCAAGCTATAAAATTTGGGAGGTTATTAATTATAAGAGAGGCATCAATGACGTGGCTCAATCATTGATACTAATGACGGTTTGACCATTACTATATAACCTCTCAAATTTTATAAGGTTGGGACCGGGTCCAAGCTATAAATTTTGGGAGGTTATTAATTATAGGAGAGGCATCAATGACGTGGTTCAATCATTGATACCAATGACAGTTTGCCCATTACTGTATCATTGCCCTTTCAATTCCAACCTTCAACTCACTTTCTCTTAATCGACTCTCTCAACACCCTCAATTTCCCTCTCTTATCACACCATGGGCAAATACAACAGCACCCCGGGACACCTCACGGAACGGATGTGCATCGCCCTATGCCGGTAGAAGCGCCATCGCCCGACCCTCACGCAGGGAGAGCTGAAGGAATGGTTGTGGACTATGCATGGCGTATGCGTCACACAAGCCACCATCAGCATCACCCTGAAACGCAGTGATGAGTTGCTGGCAATGGCAGCGAACACCAGTGTCTCGCCCCCACGACTTACACTACGTACCTGTCAGGTTGTGCAGTACCCGCAAATGGAGTTTGCGATCAAACGCTGGTTCCTTGAGCAGTAGGACAAGGTCAACCTAAACGGAGACATGCTCCGCGCAAAGGCGGCACGCTTCCTGCAAGAGCTTCATCCTGATGCTCCAGAGATGGCGTTCTCACAAGGTTGGCTGGAGAAGTTCAAAGACCAGCACGGGATCAAGTCATTTCGTTGTTTTGGGGAAAACAGCGTGCTGGACATGGAAGCAGTTGGCGCGGTGCTATCGGACATCTGCGTCATTGTTGATGCATACGCAAAGAAGGACGTGTTCAACATGGATGACATTGGCCTCTGTTGGCGTCTCCAAGCCGACAACTCATTGGTAACCCATCAGCTGGAAGGCCGAAAGATCAACAAGGAGCGCATCACTCTTGTCATTTGCGCAAACTTGGACAACAACGAGAAGATTTTGTTGACAATCATCGGCAAGCATTTGAATCCACGTTGTTTCAAGGGTATCGACCGCGATACGTTGGACGCCCATTATCACGCCAATGCAAAGGCATGGATGACCCAGAATGTCTTTCGACTTTGGCTGTTGGATTTTGATCGCCGGATGCAAGGTCGCCAAGTCCTCCTTTTGTTGGACAACTGCCTGGGCCACATCCCCTTGGAGAAGTTTGCAGAAATGAATGTGGTCCTTCGCAACACCCGCGTTTTCTACTTGCCGCCAAACATGACCTCAGCAGTCTAACCTTGCGATGTTGGGATCATATGCACATTCAAAACGTATTACCGAAAACGATTCAACAACCTACTTCTGGATGGCTACGAGAACAACATCGACAATCCGGAAAAGATCAACATTCTAAATGCGTTCCGCCTAGTAGTCCTAGCCTGGGTGGAAGATGTTTCGCATGCCACAATCGCCAACTACTTCCGCCATTGCAAAATCCGGACCAACAACATCATCCACACACAACAAGGGAAAGTTGGTCCTCCCACCGCCCTTATCCAGGAGTTGTAGCATCAAGTGGCTCAGCTTCCATACGGGAATCCCATGGACATCCGCAATTTTCTCAATTATCCGGAGGAGAACAACTACACGGTGGCGTCAAATGATGAGGACATCACCAACTGCATCATTGAGGAGCTCCGCCCACAATAGGATGAAAACGTGGCAAGCGACAACGATGACAATGTGGAACCGCCAAAAATCAGCACTCGTCAAGCTTACGAGCATCTGGAATGTCTGACCTTATTCTGGATGCAACAAAAGGAGAGTTATCACGAGTTTAGTGAGAGCTTGAAGGAGCAGAAAAAGGTTGTGAAGAAGATCAACATGACAGGTTTTAAGCAAAAATCTGTCATTGATTACTTCAGCTCCACTTAAATAGGTAATTTAATTAATATATCAACTAAATTGAACCAATTTAGTTAATATATCATCGCATTATATAATTTGAAAATGTTTGGGCCAGATTTTATAAAAAATAAATTTATAGAAATTTAGCTGGGCCCAACTTGGGCCAACGATTTTTTATAAATTTCGAAAGGTTATCAATATTGAGAGGCATAAATTTTGGGAGGTTCTATTATACCTATTTACTAACAACCCACAAGCATGTTGTTAGTGAATAGGTAGTAAAAACAGGCCTTACCTATTTATAAACCATCTATTTATCTAGTAGTTACCTCTTTTTCCTACCTATCTACCTATATATGAAACCTATTTGCTATAAAATTTGCTTACCAAGGTGAAACCAAATATTAACTCAATTGAAGTCCATTGTGACCTAGTGGTTGTTTACCGAAAGGAAAAGCACTTCTGTTAGTGCCTTTTCGCCCTGGACTTTGGAACTCAAGCTTCCCTTGTACATACTTGCTTGTTACAAACCTCTACCCTTCCCTTTTACAAACTTACTATGCTCCTCCTAACCTCCTTGACAAAAAAATGTACAGATACCCATCCTTGGTGTGTAGAGGTAACACAAAATTAGTTGGGACATGCATACATGATTTTGTGGCTTACCTCATGTAAAGAAACCATTCCTTGGATTGATGTTGTAGCGTGTAGGATTTGGGTAATTTTCACCAAATGGTAATTTTTGTGTTTTTTAGTTGCCAAATTTCAAAAATATATATTAAAATAATCACCAAATTTTCTACTAAGTTCAAATAGTTAAAATAAATATATAGAAAGATTTTTTAAAAATAAAATTTCATATTTTGTTATCACCACATTTGGTTACATTGTCTTTTGGATGATCATCACTTTATCTAGATCACAAATTATTTATTTATAAAATTTAAAAAAACAATGATACACACTAACATTATGATACAATATGATTTTTCCTTTGATAATAGACCTTCCTTCTTAATACTTGTGAAATAAAAACCAAAACTTTAAATTGTGTGATTTCAACCATTTCATTGAAAAATGTGTGTGACATTCATCATATGTGATCATTAATATAAGATGTGGCACCAGGGTAAATATGTCAATGATTGAACATTTAGTGTATCATCTCCTATTCACTCAATTTGCTTCCTTTGTTTACAAAGTTTCAAGATAAGTGTATAGGACTAATGGTCACACTTATAGTCCTTTAAATCATTTGAAAAGGTGAAAAATGAAGAATATGCGCCCTTTTAAAATTATGAAAAAAAAAATGAAAAAAATTAGATTCAAACACATGGCAACCCATGCTAGTTTTAAAAACCACCTAAAATCAAACAAGCATATCCTATGTAGTGGACACTACCTACCCCCATCACCATTATGGATGGAATTGAACAATCATCAATATATCCATTCATTTTGGAACATGTGGTTTAAATCTAAGCTCGTATACATCTTGAAAAGTAATGATAATGGATGTGTCTTCCCATTCACCAAACCTACCACTCTCTTAATTCAAAGTTTGTGGGTAGTTTCAAAATTTCAAAACCAACTACCTTAAACAAGCTTCCAAGCTTAACATTCCTTTGACTTACCCATTGTTTAAAAGGTTTCAAGTTTCCCTCCTTCTCACAAGGTTCAAAAATTGTAAGAGTAATTTTGTGTCCATTGTGCTTTTGTGTTTTTGTGTTGTAAACCTAGTTTTTTGCTCTTGGGTTGGATACCCATTGTTGTGCTCTTGTGCTTATGTTTCTCACTTGATTATCTTGAATGCTTCCTCTAGGTTTTGTTTTGATGGTCTCCAAATGCTTTTTCTTGTTTATGTATGGATGGTTTCAAGTGCTCTTCCTTTAATTTATATCTTGGTGATCCTAAATGTTCTTCCTTTTGTTTCATTTTAGTGGTCTTGAATGTTCAAATTTTTATTTCATCTTGGTGTTTTGAATTCTACTCTATTACTAATCCTAGTGGTGACCACTTGTCTTTTTTTCACATACTTAATAGAAGGTTGTAACCTTGCTATGCGACACCCTCATGCTTGCTAACTGGCCTCATATTAAACTATTGTTGTGAATTCGAGATTCACACCCCTATACTTGTGCAAAGTTGCTCACATGCACACTTGAAAATTCTATTGAAATTAATCATTTGCATCCTTTACAATTGTTTGAATCCAAGCCCTAATGAATTATGCTCTAGCATGCTTTTCCATTTTTTTTCACATGTTAAATCTACCAAAGTCCCCAAATCCCTTTTTTTTTTCATTAGTTGATTATCCCTTTCTTTTCACCTTCCTTCTCTAATTTCCTTTGTAACTACCTTGTCCATGGTTTTTTCCCTTAAAATATGTAGGTAATCAACAAAGGTCACAACATGTGACTAAGAATAATCAATTAAAAACTACTATCCCTTTGTGTGTTTTACAAATAAATGAAATAATGACATCAAGTTGTGCATCCATGGTTTTTTAGGTCAAATTTGAAAGATTACGAATTTCTTGTGGTAGTTCAAGCTCATGTATGTCTATAACTTTGACCTCTTCTTGTTATTTTTTTATCATTTTAGGCTATGAGATATCACTACAACAAATCGTAGTCCCAACCACTATGCATTCCACTCATTTTCAAGTAGATTAGACCAATTTCACTATAGTGACATTATAGTGACATATCGCCCAACTTAGTGGAATTGGCTAGTGAACCGGGTTGCATGGCAACAACCGATTAGATATTAGTGATCATAGATCATAGATCTTAGTGATTAGATATTCCTTAATGACATAGGTGTTTAGGCAAATTGTGTTGTATTTTATAGGGGCTAGTATATACAAACCGTGATTGAATGAAAAAAGGGAGGGAGAGGAGGAGGCGGCTCAAAGCAAAGGGGCCAAGGAAAATTAGCACCATTGCACCTTATTCCAAAAAAACATGTAAGCGACACATCACATCAAATTGATTCAAGTTATTAGAAAAAAACATCGGTGAAACTTATAGTGAATGGAAATTTATTGATATCAAGTCAAATGACAAGTGGGTGGCCTTATAATGGCACTTGCAATGGTGGCATTTATTAGTATTCCACACCTTGATGACATTCTGAAAATTATAGCTTAATGGAATATATAACTATACAATACCACTAATGAAGTGGAATATCAACAAAACTACTATACATTTGTTTAAGAAACACACATGTTCAACCTTAAACCCTAAACCCTAACACATATAGTCATATGCCAATCTTGCTTGTGCATTAGATGTGGACATGTGCATATACGGGGTAGGGACTTGAATTTTAGGGAATAAGTTTTATGACCTAGTGACATGTAAGCTTTAACATGAAATGAGTGACATTATAATGTTTAATGACTAGGGTACATTATCACACCTTTACCAAAGGTAAGGTATGGACCACCTAGCTATGTAAATGAACAAAATTGTTCATGGGAAAAATAAAGTGACATGTGCCAAAATGACACAACTCTTAAGGATTCAAGTTTTCTAAATTCCAATGTGATGTGTGATTATGATTAGACACAGGAAAAATGGTAATTGGAAGATTTGGATTATGGTGAACTTTTATATAAACGACCTTCAAATCATTATAAATATGTAGTGACATGGAATACGATTAGCAATCCCACCACCTGATTATAGTGAGCCTAGCCATTAATATTTCACCTACAATGATGAATGTTAATGCAAACTAATATTTAGAATTAAAGTGTGAAAGTAATATGTTAATCCAACAAACTGGAAAACCCGTTAATAGAAGATGTGATTCGTCGTGCGTGTAATATGGTGTGTTACACACTGAAACTTTTTGGAATCATTTACATGGCTAGTCACTAGAAAATCACTATGGACCCATGACACGAGGATTAATCCACAACCACTCTAAAATATCATTTGATGCATTCAATAGAAGATCAATGTACACCTACTAAAATAATAAATCGAGTAGTCACAAAAAAATCATTATGTAATCACCAAAACATCAATATGTATTTCACTTAAAGATCACAAGGGATAATTCACTCACCATTCTCTTGGATATGGTACATGCCATTACAGTAGATCAATCCACTAGGATTCCATCGGTCCTTGTCGTGCGACCTAGTTCACTAACCAATTCCACTAAGTTGGGTGAAATTTCACTATAATGTCACTATCGTGGAATTGGTCTAATCCATTTGAAAATGAATGGAATGCATAGTGGTTCGGACCGTGATCTGTTGTAGTGACATGTCATTGCACAACCACCATGCATGCCCAAACGACTAGCTACAAGCCCTAAGGAACCATTTTCTAGAATTGAAATGAGTGAAATGGTTAATTTGGCATTTCTATTCCCCCCTTATTGATATTTTAATTTGATGTTTGGCATAATATTACTTTCACACTTTAATTCCATAGATTGATTTACACTATCATTTATGATGGTAAGGTGCAATAAGGGCCATGTGTAATACTAAATGGTGGGAGTAATGATTATTGTATCCTAGATATGACATTATTAGTGACTTTGGAGGTCATTCATATAAAACCATTCCATGCACCAACCTACTGTAATATGTGTTGCAAGGTGTTTGTTAAGCATATGGAATGAACGCATATCTTATTGTTTTGACACAAGTGACATACAAGTGATCCTAGGTGCAAGTATGGAAAATTACCCCATATAGATGTGGGATGCAAATGTTCATTACTTCTAGACTCCAAATGCCAATTGAAAAAAGTTCAAATATGTGTGTCATTCATGGAAAAGTACGAGATTTCATAGCTTTAAATTGAATGTTATTAGCATGTTTCATGGAATTGTAATTGTAGGTGATGCAACTAGATTTTTCAATGGTAATTGTTAGTTTATTACAAATTGTGCACACTCACATGTACACAAAACATTATAAAGTTTTGAGTTCATAAGACTTGGAATTTCATCCCAAGATTCAATATCTAGTGTTTTGTTATGGGAAGTTTTTAAATGTCATTACATGTTGTGATTGATAGGGGTTCAAAGGAACAACACATAAGGCAAAGGAAGAGGTAAAATGTGTAAGCGTGTATATCAGAGGTACCATCTAATTTTAAAGGTCCATGTGCATATTTGAACATGTTTTTAGCAAATTTCAGAATACATGGTTAATGTATATGACAAGTAAAGTCTATGGCATTAAAATTAGGCGTATGTCATGACCTTAGCCTTAAGCTTGCGACCAAAGCAAAGGTATGGGAAGGTGCGAATTGAGAATGCAACCTGGGAGTCTCATTTGCACTCTTGGGAGTGTGAGGGAATGAACCCACACATTCCCAAGTGAACTCCCACTTTGGCAGTTGAAATCCTTATGGAATCCCAAAGAGGTATTTCAAAGAGGTATTTCAAGGGTTGAAATTCATTAGATTAAAAAGTTTCTTATACCATTAGAAATATCTTGAAATGTAGATGTTTAAAATGAGCTTGCATGACCCATTTGAATACTTAAAACACAAGTTATGGTTAAATGAAAGTTTGGAAATCAAAGTGCCAATTTGACCCCCACCCATTAAAAGTTGGGAATCAGTTTAAAATACGTGCACACAAGTGGTGTGCCACATATAATTGGAAATCTTTCCATGAGGGCTACAACTTTGCTTCAGACTTACCTTAATTGAAAGTCTTCACAAGACGTTATGGCCCTCCAAAGTGCTAAGAGTCCCAATTTTGAAATTTTCATAATTCCTAGCTTGGGAGTCCTGGGACAAAATGACATTTGGATGTAACCCCCGTGGTTAATCACAGAGAATATTATAAAGGAGAAGGTGGTGGCTTCCCCCAAGTTCAAACTATGGTGAATCTTGTGAATATGCGTATGCATGTGGTTCATTCATGCACCAAAAGTGCTCCAATCATGCACTAACCAACTTGTTGTTTGGTTTGTGTAGGTCCGTGTGAATAATTGACCCACTTATCATTCATCCCAATCCCCATCCCGGAACTCCAACGCACCCTTTTACCCCCAAAGTGCTACGAACTAAGGAGTGTACCCCAATTCTTTTTTCCATTGTTTTCACTTTCAAAGTCACATTTGAGTCTTTCAAGGAGTGTGGGGGTGTGTCAATGTAAGTGATTGTACCTTAATGATACAAACCCAAACAATGCACAAACCTCAAATAAACTTAGTGAAACCTGCCTAATTAACACAAGCTTTAATGACATAAACATGAGTAACATATGTTAGATGACACATGTGAGGTTTTATTGGCATATGCCCTAGTGACATATAATGCTAATCAAACCCAAGTGAAAATATAAACTTGAGTGACATAAGTGGAGTGACATGGGCCTTATTGGCATAGGCCATTAATACATATTACATTAAGCCCAAATGTAATAGGAAACCCATGTGGCATAGGCATTAGTGGCATAGGCAACAATGATGTATTAGACCTTGGTGACATAAGTTGAGTGACACATGTTATAGTGATATAGATTTATGTCCTAGTCATAGAAGATGAGTGAAAAAGGACCTAATGATATAAACGTGGGTCCTAGTGATAGAGGTTCAATGACACATGTTATAGAGATATACATCTATGTCCTAATGACATAGGATGAATGAAAGAAGTTAAGTATTACACCTTGGTGACATAGGCCCTATTGATCTATTACAGTTTAGTGACATGGGTTGTAGTGATGTAGACCGAGGTCCCAGTGATAGAAGATGAGTGACATAAGACCTAGGTCCTAGTGATAGAGGTTGAATGACATATTGTAAAGGCAAAATTATTGGACCCATAGTTGGTTTTTTATTAATTACCATAGTTTAATAGTGCAAAATTACTAAAAATAGATCTATATTTAAATGTTTGAAAAACCATTCTATCTTGATCTAGGTCATGGCTGATTTGATTAATCCATCAAGTGGTAGGTTAAAATGTTCTATAATGTGGGAATTAGATACAGTTTGAGTTTAGCCAAAAAGAATGGGATTTAGGTTGAATTTGCAACCCGATTGCTTTAATTTAGGAGATAATTACTATAATAGTGGTAGTTGAAGGGAAAAGTGGAGAAGAAATAGGATCGAAGTGGTAGCCACCATTTACCTTGGTGGTGCATGGCTACTTGAAGGAATAGGATTCTAGAGTTGGAGATAGGAGGGAAAGAAAAAAAAACATTTGTGTTTATGTATGTGTGGATGTTTGTGAGAGAAGGAGAAAAGACTTGAAGTAGAACCACATGGCTACAACAAGGTAGTTCCAATAATATAAGTGATTCTAGTAGTGAAGGCTACAATTGTACTTGGATTTGGTTTTGAATAAGGGTTTTGTTTAGGCCTGAATGAAAAGAGATTGTCATTCACACCTTATTGGACATATTATATATTGCCTTGCATGTCATTTTTCTAGCTTTTATTTGTTGTTGTAAGACATAGTTAACTTGTTGGAGTTATATTCATAGAATACAATAGCCCCTTTTCAAGGCATAATTTTGTGACAATAGCTTGGAACACATTGCCATTTTTTTTAGTAGTAATGTAATGGTGAATCCAATGTCCACTCCAATGATGGGGTAACATTGATGTTATATGGCCATCCCATTTAACAATAATATACATATACATTTTCACCAATATAATTGTGTTTATGGTGATTTCAATCATCTTATGATGCTTGAATCCATATATACATGTTAGATTTTCATGACTAGATCAATGTCTTCAAATGCATCACTTGAGTCTCCATAGTACAAATGCATTCACAAATAAATTACACATGGTTTTAGGGCACTATGGAAATTTTCACATAATGCACATTTTGTATGACACCTTGCCCATATGTCCATCCCATGCACTTGAGATTTCTTGGGTTTCAATTTAGTTCTATTAGAATCTAACATGTAATTATAGTTTCATGTGACATGCATATAAGAAAATTAAATACTTAAAATTTATTTTTGTACATAATCAATGGTGAACATGCCGACTCACCCTCCACTCAAGCATCCAAGCAGTATCACAATTGTTTTCCATCATAAGCTTATACGGTGGAATGACTTGAGTCACATTCCACTTAATTATATCATTTAGAATATGACATAATCATGGTACCTTTCACTATAGTTGATATATTGTATACTAACACAAGCCCCATTCCACTTAAGTAGTTAATAAGGTAACATTGTCATAGTTGCCTTCCACTACAGTCTATGTATGGTGGAATGGCACGAGCCCCACCCACTTAGATAGTCAAGAAAGTGACATTGTCATGTCACTTTCACTACATTCCATGCACAATGGAATGGGGCAAGTCCCATTTCACTCAAATTGGATTTGAATGGAAGTGCATAGTGGTGTTGGACCATGTTTCTTAGTAGTGACACAAGTTTGATTGAAATAGACTAAATGTGATTCCAAGATGAAAAGCGTCATGAATTATAATGATCTTGAGTGATATTATTTTAGTGAAAATAAATTGTCCCATTTAATGAAGGAAAGGCACAAAGTGTGAACAATGTAGATTGCATATTGCACTTGAGTGGGGAGCCTTTAATTCATATGTGTTCAAGTTCAAATGACATACATTAAGTGACATGAACCATATCACCCTAAGTTGAATGATTGAAATCAAGGTGTTAAATGTTGAGTGGGTTCAAAATGATAATTGTCTAAATGATTATTGAATCATTTCTATAGGTTTAGAAACTTTTGCAAGTGATTGAAACATGGGTGTAATGTAACGACATACATCTATTAACTATGTTTTAGTGACATTGAAATCACTTGAAGGTGGGAGTGATAATGAAATGATGTCCTAGTGACATATGAATGAACATGTAGAATTGTTTGGTTGACATGGGTACATGGGACAAACTAAGTCCAAAGGCCATTTATTGTCATTTTCACTTCTTATGATAATTTAATGTGCAACATCAAACACACATTGAAGAACAAAATGGAAAGCTACATCATATATATATACTAGGCTTAAATCCCCTCATGTTTATTTATGCCCATATCACCTAGACCACACACATCCATTTAATACATGATTTTACAAGTTTTAACCCCATGGGGCAATGCAAGGTTCTGTAAACCCTTAATAAAAGGTGATTCATCATGCATGTAATGTGGTGTGCACAGATTGTAACTTTTTAGAATCACTAACACAATTAGTCATTAGAAAATCACTATGGACCCACACAAAAATCAATGCGTAGCCATTATGGAATATCATTGGATGTAATCATTACAAAAGCAATATACACTATTAGAACAATAGGTTGAATAATCATAAGAAAATCATTATGCAATCATCATGACATAAATATGTGTTTCACTTAATAGTCACATGGGATAATCCATGTTCACTCTTGTTTTAGACTAATCCATTAAGGGTCCATTGGTCATTGCCACATGACCCAGTTCACTAGCCAATTCCATTAAATTGGGTGAGATGTCATTATAATGTCACTATAGTGGAATTGGTCCAATCCATTTTTAAATGAGTGGAATGCATAGTGATTGGCACCACATCTCCTTGTGGTGCATATTACTAATTTTTTTGTAATATTGTGTGTTGCTTTGAAGCTCATGATCATTCTATTAATTTTAAAGTTTGGACATGGTTTGTGAAAAAACTATTAATGTTTATGTGTTTGTTGTTATAACTCCCCATTAATATCGCATAACAAGTGTACTAAATTGCTTGATGCCCAATTTGAGACATCAATTGAAACCAAAATCAATTATTTTGTTCTACATGTTTCTATTGACCAAATATGACAATGACTATGACACAAACTCATAGGCTTGTAATAAGGCATTAGGTAAACTTTTTGATATTGTGTCATGCAAAATATTTGAAAGTTTTGTGCATGCTTCCTAGCTTCACACACTGAGACAAAAAGGTTGCATGAAAGCTCCATGACAAAACTTTGATGAACTTTTCAAGTTGAGCTTTTGAATATGTCAAATTACACAAACCAAATAATACGACAATTAGTGCATTTTAAAGCCAAAATGATGGATGAATCATAGGTTAACTCGGATTCACAAGATTCACCACTATTTGGATTTAAGAGGAATCACCATTTCCCTCCTTATGATATACTTTACAATTTTGCATGGAAGTTACATCAACTTGACATTTTTGCCCAATTATGAATCTTGTCATTTTCAATTTCATAATTTTTTCATTTCACCTCCAAATTGAAATATTTCAAAAGCAAACTTGTAGCCCTTGAAATGATATTCCCAAAAGTGTAACAAACTTTCAACAAGAATTGATTTGTTTCCTCAAAACATCAATTAAATGGTTGAGAATCTTTTTGGAAATTTGGTTCCCAACTCTTCCGTTTAACCATAAATTAACCATATTCTTATTTTGGGAATGCAACCCCACTTTATTGTAATATTTTTCAAGAACTTTTTAACAATTCCAATAAGGTTTCATTTGGGCAAGGTTTGGTCCCCAAAACGTTGATCCAAAAGTTTGGGACATTTCAAAACTTCCCATTCCCAAAATCAAAGCTCAAATTGGGAGTCATGGGAATGCCTTCATTCAAAGTTCCCACATACTTCTGGTTCATGTGGGAGTGTGTTTTCACTCTTTTTATGTTAATCATGATTTTTTTATTTTTTTGAAAAATGTCAAACAAACACCTAGAAAATTGCTATTTTTTTCATGAAACATGACAAGCTTTTGAAGGTTTTGGAATACCTAGAACAAGCAATTATTTATTTTTAAAAATTCAAATACCCAACCAATGGGTTTTTTATTTTGAAAATCAAAGAATTGCATGCCCCACACTAAAATACTCTAAGAATAATTTTAATAAGACATTAACATAATTCTTTTTTCATGGATTGCAATGGTCACTAAAAAGGCAACATTACACCAAAAATGGCTTAAACTATTGTTCTTGTATGGAAGGGGTTAACACATTTCACTCACGAACACATTTAACTAAGTAGGGTGAGATAATGTTTTGTGAAGTGGTTATTAATATGTTCTACTATAACACTTGTTCTAGAATGTGGCCAATGTTCCCCATGGATGATTCACATGACTACAATGTTCCCAACCATGTATCTATTCACATCACAAATGGAATTGGCATAATTAATTGTGGCACTAATAGCACAAAAACCTTTTTTTTGAACCTAAAAAAGACACCAAATTGGGTCAAGATGCATGTGAATTGGCAAGGGTTACCAACATGTTTGCTTGGGCCTAAAGAAAACGTGCATGGAGATCTCTATATGAAAGCTTGCATGTAGGTGTGAAATAATCAAAAATTGATTTGTAGACCTTTTCACATAAGGTGCCTTTCTTGTGGCAAGGGGCTTAAAATTTCACTTTATAAAGTGTGATCCTTTAAAACTAAGAAATTTTAGTTAAATCCCTATATGTAGGGCAAGGGCCCAAGTTGATAGGCATTCATGAAATAAATAAGCTAGGTGAACCTTACATAGGTGTGCTTTGCAAAATTGATTCAAAGATTTTGTTAGGTAAGGGTCAGTTTCCATGTGACCCATCATACAACCATCATGTGATAATTAAAGCCTATGACGGGGAGTGTTACTAGAATAAAGTGCTCGCTTGAGATGACAAGCAAAGGTAACATCAACTTCTAGTAATGCATGCATCTAAAGGCCTTACCCATGCATAATAATTGTGTTAACTCTTTTTCATCATGCAATGAAAAATCAATGTGCCCTTAAGAAAATGTAAAAACCTAGCTAAAAACATAAGATGACATATTATAACACAAAAGGTGTCCTTATGTGCCAAGTGATTTCACTAGATGTTGGATGAATTTGTTGGTCGCAATGAATGATACTCAATGAAGATGTAATGAAATCATTGGTCGCAATGAATGGGACCTAGTGAGAATGTAATGAATTCATTGGTCGCAATGAATGGGACCTAATGAGGATGCAATGAATTCATTGGTCACAATGAATGAAACCTAGTGAGGATGCAATGAATTCATTGGTCACAATGAATGAAACCTAGTGAGGATGCAATGAAATCACTAGTCACAGTGAATAGGACCTAGTGAGGATGCAATAAGACCTAGTGAGGATACAATGAAATCACTAGTTGCAGTGAATAGGACCTAATGAGGATGCAATAAGACCTAGTGAGAATGCAATGAATTCACTAGTTGCAGTGAATGGGACCTAGTGAGGATGCAATGAGACCTAGTGAGAATGCAATGAATTCATTGGTTGCAGTGAATGGGACCTAGTGAGGATGCAATGAGACCTAGTGAGAATGCAATGAATTCACTGGTCTGTTTGTGAAGAGGGACTAGGGAACTGCACACACACATTTTGTAGTAGTGATGGACCTCCAATGTGAAGAGGGGAGTTTAGGGGTTTAAGATGATGCCCTGCAACAATTGACTAAATGGCATTTCCATGTTATCAAATGTGACCTTCCAGTTCATCCTCCCAACTACCCCACCAGACTTCAACAACATTACTGGGTATGAAAAAATTTCCACTGCCATGTGCCCTTAACTTGTGGCAGACTCTTGAGACATGGCCAGGCCAGGCCAGGAGGTGGTTCCAAAGTGTTTAGCCTAAAGGTCAATTGGTAACTTGCAGGACAAGATGCTGTGGTGAAAATTCTTAGAGTCACAAGGCAAAGTGGCTGTATTAGGGTTTTTTTGTAACCCCCCACTGCCAGCCAGGGTTTCTTTTAAGGATTTTGTGATGTAGCCAAAATGGCAATCATCCAGAAAACAATTTAGCCAAATCTGGCTACATACTAGAAATGAAAGTAGAATTTAAATTTTTTTATAAAAAAATCCATCTATATTCTTGGCTACCTACTGGAACTTTACCATAAAAATCTGGCGATTTGAAGAGGGAAAAAAAAATCCCTTTAAAATCTGGCGAATTTGTTGGGTCTTTGTTTTTTTTTTCTCCATGAAAAATCCCTTTGTATAGGTCCAAATCAATTTTTTTTCCAGGTCGAAATTTGGCGAAAATTAGCCAGTAAAAAAGAAACACTGCCCGGGGCCCTAGCCTAGCAGTCTGGCTACCATTACCACAATTTCCCTAGTTAGTAGGAAGTAGCTACACAGGTACCTACTTCTTAACCTACCTACATACCTACTAGGTGCTTATTGGATAGGCATCACCAGCAGGCCTATTTAAGTACCTACCAACCTACCTATTTAGTTTTTTATAAATGGCCGGCGGCTGCTGCCTCGAAATGCTCCGAAATACGCCAAAATCAACGCCCAGTTTCTAATACCTACCTACCCCACAAAACTTCGGGCCACGCGAACTGCGCGCTTTGGCTGCTTTCGGAGAAAAAGGACAAAAATCCACTTTCTTGCCTGCCATCCATTTAATAACTACCCACTAACTAACTAACTAGCTAACTAACCAACTAGCTTCAGTCAATCCTGGGTGCTCTAACCTTAGTTAGTTAGCTACATGTCCTTAGTTTGTCCCTATCTCTTAACCCCCCTGACTTGCGGTAGTACTAAAGACTTTATTTATTTATTTATTTATTAGGTGTGGCTTTAATTAAGCAAGAGTAGACTATGATGTAATTTTCATTTCAGGGTTGTTATTTTTAAAAATTATATCCAAAGTTTGATGATTTTTTTTTAATTTTTTAATTTTTTTTTTCTCTCTCTCTCTCTCCCCCCTCCCCCCCCAAATTGAATTTGCAATAGAAAAATAATTCCTTTTTTTTTACCCTTTTTTTTGGGTCCCAAAAATGACAAAATTTGTCCGGAGATCTTTTTTCACTTTTTCATTTGGTCTCATGTTTGGCGGAATGTTCACCTCATGTTACTATGTGAACCAATTCTCGAGTAAGGCCTCTTAGTGGCCAAATTAAACCCAAGAAATAATAGATTTGGACTCGGAGAGCCTGATTTAGTCCATTTTTGGGGGAACTTTATGGAAAGTTTCCTTCCGTATTTTTAACTATGGTTAGTTTGAATTTTGCCATAATGGGGCATAACTTCATTATAACCATATGAATTGCATGTTTTTTTTTTCCCTATTTTTCTTGCTTATTTTGCTGACAAGAACAAGCCTCATCTAGACCCATCCAATGAGACCCACATGAGTTAACCCTCAAATGGAGGGGGTGTATTCATTGGGTTACTATTTTAATTGATTAATTAATTAATTAATCAAAAAAATTGGATTGGGTTACTATTTTCTACTTTAACATAAGTTATTTTTTCTTTACAACTTTGTTTGTTTGTTTGTTTTGTTTTTTTGCATTAGAGTTGTTAGGTATTATGGCCCCTTTTTCAGGCGGACCATGTGGTGGTGCTCTCCCTACAATGCATTAAAAATTGCAACCAACAAAAAGGTAATATAAACAACCCTGGGAGACTTTATTTCAAGACAACACAACAACAACAACAAGGAGGAAAAAGGAACATGTATCCAATTTTAATTGCTAAGTTCCAAATCTCAGCTACCAAAGGTTAGAAATTAACAACTTAATTCCCAAAAGTAAGCTACCAAAGGTTAGAAATTAACAACTTAATTACCAAAAGTAAGCTACCAAAGGTTAGAAATTAACGACTTAGTTACCAAAAGTAAGCACAATAACAATGAAGTTGGAAAATGGATAAAAAAGCAACAACAATGGGATAATTTCAAAAAACATTTATGTGATTTTGAAATTTGGTGATTTTTTTTTCAAAAAGTTAATTATAATTTGAGTGTTTCATTTGAAATAGGTAGATAAATAGGTAAGTAAGTAGATAAAATTTTAAAATATGTCATATAATAAGCCCTCCATGTACACTAAAGAAATTGGACCAGGTTTATACGAGAGCATGAAACCAATAACATAGTGGCCACAAATTGCGACATTCTTGAGATTGATTGTGGGTTCAATGTTGTTATTTCATTTTCAATGTTACTCATAGTAGCCATACTTATCATATTAAGACCACTAGTGTGGCCCATGCCATTGGCCCAAGTATTTCTACGTCCACAACTGAATTTTCCTTCCAAAACCTGTTTTTTTGGGAATTTATTTGAATTTTCAGTGACAGAATTCACTTTTAAAAAATCAATATCTCGCATGTTCTGAATCCAAATCTTAGCAAATAAATCCCATTAAATTCTGCTCATCAAGATCTTTCCAACAACACCAAAGGCACATTCCAATTCCTCCGAAATTTTCAGCTACGATTTAATTTTAATTTTTAGTGAAGAATTTTCACCACACAAGTCCAAACACCATGGAACCAAAGCCAAAGCACCCATCCTCCTCAAGAGCTTTCCAAAGAGACCAAGAAAGCAATCTGAAGCATCCCAGCTTGGTGGATCTCATAAGTACAAAACAAAACAAACAAACTAGCTTGCTTCATAGATAGATTGGCCAAATTGGTTGTTTATCAAATGGATGAAAAAAATAAAAATATCTTCACTCATGTCACAAATGTTAAATATATTTTTAAATTCAAGCTGAAATTTTGGAAAAGATTATGCTATATGCCAAAATGCATTTTTTTAAAAAACTCACTTGGCACCCCCAATGCCAAATTCGTGAACATACTAAGGTATGTTGCCCTCATTTCCCCAATAATATGTTTTGAAAATAAATACTACGTAATTTTCATTTATTCATTTGGGTTGGCACATTTGGTTAAGTCTAGCAGTTGGTACATTAGACTACATTCATTAATAAAATATTAACAATATGCCAATGTTTTGAGTGCAAGTAAATAATCTAGGTTTTATTATCAACAATATAAAATAGCACAGGAAGGAGCTTCTAAAATGATAAAATAATGGGACCAAATTTAATGAAAATTATTAGGGAAACAAAAAAACCCACCAGGTATCACAAGAATTTTTTATTAAAAAAATTGCCAAGGTTTTGGAGCTTTACCCTACACTTAATACATTATGGAGAAATGGTGTAGTGAGGCTACTATCCTTAGTTCACAAATGCAATGGAAGTGATGATTTATGATTTTCCTTTGGGGGCTATGCACAATATAACATTGCTAAAGCACTATTTTTATTTTTAATTTTATTTCTAAAATTCAAATTTAGTATGTCCCAGAAGTTATTTAGTGGGAGCCCTTAATACAGGAATAGCTTCCCATTTATGAAGCACACCAGCTTGTATTTCATATGTCCCATCTTTGAAGCACCCAGCACAAATAGGGTGCCAAAGGCAAGCACTACACAGGTGCAAAACTAGTTCAATGCCACTAAAGGACAACATGATCCACAAGAAAAGTTTCTTTTGTCAAATTCTAATGTGTGCCCTTTTTTTCATAATAAATTCCTAATCAAGTCTGAAATTGGATTTTTTTCAACAAAAACACATGTGATGCACTAGTTTTGGACTCATCCTTTTAAATGGTAGAACCAAGGTTTTTTTTGGAGTACAAATGAACGAATTCATTGCAAAGAGAAAAAAATGATGGTGATGAAAACCTACCAAACATCAATAAAACAAAGCACCCAACAAAGGGTGAGAAAAAGGTACAAGATGGAAGGAACCAACTCCAAGCAAAAAAAAGAACCACCAACAAGGGCGGATCCCAAGGGAAACATGAACAAATCAAGTATTCAAACTCTTCCCCCTTGCAAGGAGCATATCATACGAGGAGAGGGAGGAAAGAAGAACATCCAACTAACCCCATTAAGGAAGTGCGCAACACACAATCAATCACCTAACTAATAAAGTCTCTTTGAGGTCCACCATAGAACCATCAAACATAACTAGACCTTGAACATATTACATGGTTTTTTTCCAAAACGTATCAAAGGAATTAAGGTGAGCATGCTAAGTAAAATGGAATTTCCTAAACAAACCCTAACATCTACCATAATCCATACAAATGTATTATAATAATCAAGAAGGGCATTCCAAAAGAAAATTTGAATCTTATGAATAAACATAGCATTCAATATATGCATTGCATAATTCCTTTTGGATCACATGTCCCAAAGCATAATGCCTCTAAAACCACAGACTAGTGCCATCATGAAATTGTCTAAGCTCCTTCATTACAAAGAGGTTACGTTTCCAATGCATGGGAGTTGGTTGTTGGGTGAAAGGATGATTGGGTGGTGCCACAAGGAATGTCACACCTTCATTTTTCAAGACCCGTCAAACTTTGGAAAATTATAGAAAATATATGAAAAAGTAATTTAATATATTTTTTTGTTGAATCATTAATTAGGTTGTATAAATTTTGAAACTTTATCAATGTAAAAATTATTTTGAATTTTAATGTTCCTATTCATTACATTCACACAAAGTTTTAGGAATGTCACAAAGGCTATTTTCTTTTAATTTTTTGGTGAGGAACACTTTTCAAACAAGGTTTGGAGTTTTTTTTTTTGTGAATATAAAATTTTAAGGCACTTTAGATGGTATTCTATTTTATATTTGTATTGGGTAATCATTTGAGTAGTTGTAATTTAATTATGAATTTCCAATGTTTAAGAACTAGATTTTGGAAAGGGGCTACATCAACAAGGAATACAAATTTGTAACAATTCCCACCCTTTTTTTTATTGTAATGGAAAATTCAAGCCATACACTTTGGTATGCAACAAATAAACATGAAAAAAACTATAATTATGAAAAAAAAATTTAAAAAAAACCTAGTAAAATATTTGGCCAATTTTTGTTCCTTGATCATTCCTTTTAGGTGGTTCCTAGTGGGTCTACCCAATCATACTTTCACCATGACATGGTGTAGAAGGCCCAAATGTCATCCAACTAAGGACTTTATGAGAGAATTCCCATGCCCTATGTGCATTCTAGCAATTCCAAATAGGGGTGTCTTCTTTGGTTTTCTATTGATTTTTGTTATTTTTGACTCGAATGACCCTCCTTTTTAACCTCTACTTCACCCCTTTAGTCAAATCAATAGTATAAAGGTTAGTGAAACCTATTGTTTATCACCAAATGGAAAACATTTCCACATAATCTAAAATGTCCATCCCTTGCACCTCCTTGTCACATTTCACACAAAATGAATGAGAAGCTTGGAACACAACTAGAAGGGAACAAATTGTCACCTTCAAAAGCCCTTAACCACTCTTCAATAAGGTAGACTTTGTTATATAAGCACAACCCCGCACCCCCAACTTACTACCAATCTAGAAGATATTTTGGCATAAGCCAATTTGTCATTGGTAGAAATCACAAATTTGTTTTTCATTTCCTCCCTTGCAGAATCCACCTTTGTTAATTACCCAAATTTTTGTCCATTGTTTCCCAACCTAATGATGATAGTTTAATTACTATACTCCTTGAAAACTCATCATCATGTGATTATACAATTGGGTTTCACCAAAAACTAGTTGTCACATACATTAAACATAAATTAATTTATAAAAGGATTCAAGGAATATGCATAGAAATTTTAGAAGAATTAAAATTAAAATTTTAGAATTGATTTATTTTTTAAAATGAATTTAATGAAAGCTTCTAAAAGGCATGGTTGGTGTAAGTTTATAAAAAGTTTTAATGAAAGATTTTTTTCTAAAAGGTTGATGAATTTTTAAAAGGTTCTATTGGATAATATAAGTAAAGGTCTCAAGGACACCATCCCTCATTTTTACTAACACAAGTTGTGACTTTTGTACCCTTGGTGCATATTATGTTTAGCTTGTATCATGTCTTGTTCAAACAATAAAACCATATAATTTTTGTTCATTGTCAAATTCTTTGTTTTTCAAGTTCATATAATCTTCTCCAAATTATATCATTAGTTTGTCTTTGAAATTAGTTTCCAAAACTTCTTTCAACATTGTGGGGTTCATCATTCCTAATTTTTTTACCATCTTAAATTAATTTGTCCTTACTTTGCTCCCTATCAATGAGCCAAACATTTTTTTGCACTCCAAATGCAGACACCATTTCAGGCTACATAACCATTTCCCCTTATTACAAGAGATCACAATTTTTTTACTAGAAAAATCAATCAAAAAGTCCCTTCTTTTGGTCTTTTTATCCCCTTGTTCAACTTGACTAAAATGTCATTTTGGGCAAGCTAATTTCAACATAGTTTTTACTGATTTTTTTTGACTGGGGAATAATGGGACATTTGGATTAATCAAAATCATTAGTTGTTAATTTGATAATTGGTCAATTAAGCCATCATTATATATGGTTCAATTTAGACCATGTGTCATCATTATGTTACGTATTTGAAGGTGCATGACATCGTATACCTACCTATGACCATATGTTTACAATGCACATGTACACTTTATACATCACCACATATGAAATTCATATACATGATTTGCTCGAATTTAAACCTAAGATTTCACGAAAGCATCCCAATGCCTTTGCCATCAACTACATTACCTTTTGTTAGTAATTATTTGAATTTTTTTGTTTTATTTTTAAAACTATAAAATCACTAAGAATTCCCAAATTTGACAAACCTTTGTAATTTCAAATCTTGTTCGAATGGAACAAATAAAAACATAATGTTGAAGTCTATTAAACAAATATATTCAACAAAATCATTATAATTAATGTTCAAATGAGATTTTGAAAAATATAAACCATGAACAAATTCAAACATGTTAAATTATGATTCTTTTAATTGAAACTCCATTCATTGTGTGATTGAACAAATCAAGGTGAATGGGTAAGGTAGGGTAAATATGTCTTAAGTAAGGTACATAGGTAAATAAGCCATGGTAAAGTGGGTAGACCTAAAGTAAGTCATGTGGTTAGGTAGCATATAAACATGTGACAACATACATTATAGCATGATCCAAATACTTTCATGATAAACATATGTGGTTAAATAATTAACACACATGAAATAATAACACACTCTAATGGCAATTCAATGGGGCTTATTTGACTAGGTCCAATTGGCCATTTTGATTGTTTTTTTCTTTGGGGTCCCATTTGATTAAATGTTAAAATTGACATATGGTCAAAAAGTTCACCTTAGTCAAAAAATACAAGTAAAAAAAACCATGTCTTTCATGCCCTAGGCTTCTAGTCAAGTGAACATCCTTTCTAATTAATGTGGACACTTCACCAAGTTTAACCTTTTAAAATATCGTGACTTGTTGTAGTGCCCCTTTGTGAGATTGGTATTTCTTTGATTGATATTCCAAAATATTCTAAAAAATAAAAATCTCAAAATTCCAATGCACAATGATCCATTTTGTGAAAAACATCTTAATGGTTTCCATTGGATCCACCATAGTTAAATTTCCTACATTTTTTTTCTCATAGCATTGGACATGGGCCACTTGGTACTAGCAATTATGGGAAGAACTTGCCTATAAGTTTTTTGACAAGAGACACTTAATTTTTGTTATGCCCTCATTAATGCATGCCCAAATGCTAACAAAATACTAGAGTTAAGAAAGGATTACATTGTTTACCACCTTTAATTTCTCAAGTTAGCAAAAATTTGGTTGACAACCACTACTTGAACTTGAATTTGATTTTATTTAATGAGAGTTCACAATGGCAAAATCCAAGGACAAGCCAAATCAAATTTCAAACAACTTGGGAACCATATATAAGGAATTCCACTAGTGTCCGGATTTAATTAAAACCTTGGGTCCATTCTAGTTTTACTTTTTCCCTTCCTCCTATCCAAAGGACCATTGATTTGGAATTATTATCTCAAGACTAAAAGTTTGAAAAACCAAGTCTAACACTTGGGCCTTTCTCAAGCTTCCAGCATGAATAACTATAAACATAAAATTAATGTTAGTTACATATTGAGTTATGAGTTGTTGCTTTCTAGATATGGGGAATTAATTCCTTGGGGTTTGGACCTTCATGTTGGTTAGCCTTGATTGACCCATTCAAATCCTCAATGACTATAAATTTTTTTAAAAAGTTAATGGGCACTCTTACCACACCCCTCATTCAATCTCCAAATCTTCAAAAAAATTTCTATTAATATTGACCTTTGCCTTAACCCTTATAAAAAAAATTTAATCATGGTAATGAACTTTGTAAGGATACCAAGTTGGCTCATGCATTCAAACAAGAAATTATAATTTATTTTATTGTATGCCTTAAAAATCTCTAGTTTAAAAACGGTCATTTGTTGCTTGGATTTCCTTACTTTCCATTAGATTGTTTCATGTGTTACAAATATGTTATTGAAAATAAACCAAAGCAAGAAAAATGCATATTGGTCATGGCTAATAATTTCCATCAACACTAGTTGTTGCCTCAATTAGAAAGCTTTCACAAATATTTTGTATGTTATGTTCAACAAGGTTATTGACCTCAAGTTGGATGGGAATTTGTTCCTCCTCCCTTGCAAAGAAATGCAATCAAACATTGAGAACTCCAAAAGGGAAGCCACTTTGATGGATTGAAGTTTGTATCACATTCAAATTTTTTTGCTTAAAATGAACCACAATCTTAAGAAAAACTAAACACAACTATGTTAGGGCCAAGGGCCTTCTCATAAATTGTCAATTCCTTTATGAACAATTCTTCTTTTGACACATAAAGGCAAGTCTCATTTTCATTAGACTTGGAAATCTATCATCCAAGTCTCTTAGAAACATCCTTCTAACCTCAACTCAACCAAAAACCCTTGATGCCTTCTTGTACAAATTTGAATGAAAGTTTTTTTATGTACTCTTCCAATTTTGCGTAAGTTGAAACTATCCTTCAATAACCTCAACTTTAGTTTCTAACTTTGCCTTTAGTTTTTAGTTATGAAATATGAAAACATGAGTATGTGCTAAATAGTGGTGAAAATTTCCTTAATGGTTGCATTTCCTTTCTAGAACCACTTCACTTTGGACCACATCTTAACATCAAAAATCTTCCTTTTTCTAACATTTTCAAACCCCCAAAAGCCACATCCAACTTGTCTTATAATGCGTCATTCCATGGATCCTTCTACAAGTCTACTAGTGTGATTTCCAAATTCTTCAAGGCCTCCTTTTCCTTGCACCTACACTCTTTTGCTACAAATGCAAAAAAGTTATAGTACTTCACAACTTTTCAAAACTTGAAGGAAAAAAAAGTTTCTACTCCTCCCAAAGCTCTATCATGCCATCTATTGCACCTAGATTTTCAAGGTATTTCACATTCATTCAAAAAATGCCTCTTACATTTGCATTGAGATCAAGGACACAAAAAAAAGGTAATGATCAAAAACATTGTAGTTCCCTTTATTCATATACTACTCACCTTCTACCCTCCATATCCCTTGGGGGATAAAACCTATCTAACATGTTTAAGTTCCTAATTCCATTTTTTCTCCTATTCTCCCAAAATTAACAGAATCTTTTTTTCAAGTTGAAAATGTCATGATCCACATTCAGATGGACTTTCAATTGCTCCCACATTAACCATTATGCCTATGAGAACATCCTACCACAAGTAATGGATTTGTTTGGCTTTAATTCCACCATGTTATAATAGTTTGCAAAAATCCACCTATAATCCATGGGGAGTTCATAAGCTTTTTTTGTCCATAAGAAGCTTTGTTCATTAAGGTTGTTGGGTGCATAGTTGTTAGCAATATTCTTGATTTCCCCCACATGCAACCTTCCTAATTTTCCTTTTTAATGAACTTTGTTGCCAATTACCCTACTAACTCCCATAACTATCAAATTTTAATTTATCAAGATATTAACACTTGTGTGCACACCCCTCCCTTTGCTTACAAGCTCTTTTAGATTAATGTGCAAATGTAGCCTCTATGTACCAACTCTTGGAATTGTTCCAAAATTTACACCCAAATTGTTTGATTCCTCCCCCCCCCCTCTCTCAATTTATGTTCTTGGAACAACAATATGTTCAAGCTTTGGATCTAATCCTTGTAGTACCACTAGAGTCTATAAACTTCATCATGGTCATTCAACCCTTTTAAATTGTGTGACAAAATCCTCAATTGCATGATTAACAATTGAAAGACATGTTTGGCTCATTACCTCTAATTCAATCTCTTATGGTCTTGTGAAAATTGCCACCCACCTAGTAGGGAGTAGATCGTGCCCATGGGGGTTTATTCTCATGCATAAATATATGAACATCAAGTTTGCAATTGTAAACTAATAGTTTTGATCATTGGTTCCTTTGGTTCTTCATCCCCATCTTCCCTACCCAATTGGATAGTAATCAAAGCATAACTCCCATTTTATCCTTATGTTTGTTGACATATGTTGCACCAATTAAATTTTACATATCTCTTAGAGGTTTTATGTGTCTTGTCTTTTTAAAGCTTACCCATTATTGGCCAAAACAAACTAACCTTTTTTATATTTTGTGAAAAAAATGACTGATGTTTTCCTACAATTGTTCTTTCACTATGAATACTAACACCCTAATTTTGCACAACTTTGTCTAAATTAGCTTCCAATAATCCACCCCCCCCTTCTTGAGTTTATGGGATTACTTTTAGGCTTTCAAAAGTTTCTAGCATCTTGCTTAATTCTTTCATTGGGATCATCCTTATTTCAAAATTGCCACAACTCTTTTAATTGTCTATAAAGTTGAAAATTTTCATTTTCCCAAACATGAAGATTGGATAAAAAGTTTCAAAGCACTAAAAAGCTTGGTTTTTAAGAAGGTTCCAAATAAGTTCTTGTGAAGTTTTCGAATTCATTACAATGACATTCCCTTCTAATATATGGTTTCCAATAACTTTCTAGTTTTCTAGTTTTGTTTTTTTTGTAATAGCCTCCAAATATTTCTATTCACCAGTATGAAAGTTGATGACATCCTCCAAGTTCATCTTTGGTACCTCTATTCCATCCTAACATTAGAAAATCCATCTTGTGTACTTTCTTGCAAAATTGTTTCCAATTTCTTTTTCATGTTCCTAGTTAGTATAATTATCATATTGTAGGTAATAAAACTAAAAATCAAGACAATTTTATTTTATTTATGTTTTCAAAATTTCAAATTTCTATGGAATTTGTTCTAAAACAAACATGACAACATTAAACATAATCAGTTGTGGAAATGAAAACCATTTTTCCGTTAAGGACACAAAATTATAACCAAAACTATCCAAATAAAAGTCATTGAATTAGAAATCATGGTTTTGTATGTGCAATATATGTGCTTGCCAAATGTTAAGGCTATATGGGTGCAGTCATACTAACATGTACCAAAAGCAGTTGTAACCATTGCTTAATTTTAAAATTTGGATTGTAAAAATAAATAAAATAATTTATTAAAAAAATGTTATTGTGAACAGATTATGTACATGTCATAAAAATTTGGAATCAATCTAATGAATGAAAACTACATAAATGGACTTTTAACCTCTTTTTCAAAAGTTGCATAAAAACAACTTAAAATAATTTTCACACTAAAAGCACAATTTGAAAATATTTTTAATGACATATTTTTGGATATACACCTTAAAATAATAATATTAAAAAACTTCATAATATTTTAATATTTTTTAAAAGGTGTCTTAAAAAATTCCAAGAAGATTCTAAAAATAAAACAGTGGTCTAAGGGGGCATGTGTGGCTCCTAATAGAGTGGTTAGACCCATCAAATAAGTCCTGGGTTTGAAAATTTAAAGATATAGTAATAAGGGAGTAAAATATATTGCTTACAATGTTGAAATGACAAATAATCAGTGGCAAAAAGTTTTGCTTATAGTAGTACAAATAGATTACCAAATTTTGAAAATGAAAAAACGTATAACAAACTTGATAACAAAGTGCAAAGTTTGAACATCCAAACTTGTGAAACAAATACAACTTCAAAAACAAAATCAAAACACTATAATAGAAAAGACAACTTCAAGAATACAAAAGTTCAAATTCTTCACATCAAAGTACAAAGGTAAGATCCCTTCTTCCACACAAAAAACTTGGCCTAAGTACTTTGAGACAATGGTGGAAATTTAATATTCAAAATGATGATTACCTAAATTTACTCCAAAATTGATTGCACTTAATTTTATCTACAATTAGGAAATCTTAAATGATAGTCATTAGTTCATCACTAAAATTTCAGTTTGATATTTTTTGATAATGAGTTTCAATTTTGAAATCTAGTAGTGATTTTCAATAATGAATTTTGGTAATAGGTTTTTGGTCATCAAATTTGGTAATGAAATACTATTTATATTTTTTGTCCACAAATTGTAAAGTCTATTTTGGCCTTTAAAATAGATGAATGAACAAACATAACATGTCCATGAAATCATGGAATAATATTTGTAGTACACAACCAAAGGTTAGACCTCTTTTCCATGGTGGAATTTACTTATAATAACGTGGTGCATTTGTCAACACAACAAATGGTTTTTTTGCAAATCATGGTTTGCACCCTATGCTTAATATCCAAGGTGTAGAAACAATATCATGAATCCAACAACAAAAGATCAATAGGTGGGTTGGTAGACATTCAAACATGACATGTGTTTAATCTTGAAAATGCACAAAGGCAATACAATGAAAATGTTGATGAACATCACAAGGAACAACCAAGCTTCAAGGATGAAGACCAATTCTAGATCCAGTAACAAAATATCAAAATGACATGACCTTTTGAAAAATGAAGTTATTAGAAATTTGATCCATTCACCATTGTGAAGAAAATCAATGATGTGGCATTCCAAGTCAAGCTTACAAATTCCATGTAAATCCATAATGTGTTTCATGTTTCCTTGTTGGAGCCCTACCATGTACCCACCATTTTAGAAAGAATTCTTGAATTGCTTTCACAAATTGAAATCAATGGTGAACAAAAAGATGAAATGGGAAATTTTCTTAATTTGAAAACATCAAATGGTCAATTATTATATCCCATTGATTGGCAAGGCTACAATGTAAGCAAATCACATGGGAACTAGCTACACATTTAATGAATCCCATGGAAAAGATGAAATAATTCCATTAGCAATACCCAAGCAAGCCCAAAGATCGTTCTTCATGGAATTTGTTATTATAAGAAGAGACAATGTCATGAATGACATGTTTAGTATCATGTCCAACATCATCACCAAACATCACCACCAACGTCATTGTTGACATCCATGAACATTCAATTTTCATCCATCCATGTTTTCATTCATTTTACATTCATAATATAATTTAAAACTTGTTCAAGAAAATTCCTTAAGATATTTAAAGATCTTTTGAGATATTTCTCTAATAGTGTATATATAAAAGTAGTTTCCTTCATGTTATCTTTAATATGTTACATTAATTCAAGGTACAAACTTGCACCACAACCTTGTTCTTTTCATGTTTTCATGCATTTTGTAATAATCAAATCATGTTCAACTTCTATTTTGCACTTATTGTGTCCTTGTTTTTTATTTTTGAGTTTTGTGTTTGGATTTAAAATTAGGGATGTTTTGTTATGGTCAATTTGTGTCCTTTGGAATTCCTTTTGTCTTTGTTGTTTTCATGTTAGTGACACAAATAGTGGTTGTGTTCTTTGTAATTTGGTCACACAATCATATGATAAATGTTGCATTATTTTTTAAAAATAAAACTTGATTTAAGACCATTTTAAAACCATGAATTGTGTTTCAATTTTGACACCCACACATTTTCACTTCATGTTAGAGTGTGTTTTGATTCTTTTGCATTACATCAAATTTTGGTTTCATACTCATCTTGATTCCATTTATAGGCATTTGATTTCCTTCATATTAAGAATGACATTTTGAAATCCTTCATGGGAGTTGGTTACAAACCCAAATCATGGTTGTGCACCCACCTAAGTCCCCAAAACCTTGTTCCAAAAATTCAAAACAACATAGGATTCCAACTCCCAAAATGGGAATCCTTTTAAGAGTATTGGTCAAGATTGCGAGTGTGCTTGAATCATGAAACACTCTCCTAACCTGTTCTTTTTGTCATGCCCTAATTTTGGTTGTGAGCCTAAGGCTCTACAACAATAAAAAAGGGGAATGCACATGGATCACATAGTTTGCTAAAAATTGCATTGTGATAATTTTAGATAATGTTAAAATATAAACTATCAAATGTCACTTTTGAGTTGTTTAACAATGTTTTTACCTTTTCATGTCATCTTGCAAACCCCAATGGAATTTATTGATGTAACTTTTTTCATTTCAATTGCCATTCATATTAGTTCATCCCATAAAATAAATCAATGTAAGATGGGATCCTTGTTGTCAATTTTTGTATTTTCAACCTCTTCATGATTGACTTTGCTAAATGTTGCAATGATTTTTGCAAGGAAATCATCAAAATCATAAATTAACATGGCAAAATTTTCTCAAGTGATGTTGTGAACCATGAATAAGTCATTATTGAAAGCAAAGTTTTGATCAATCCAATTGGGAAGCATCATGAAGGTATTGCTTGGGTTGTGAACAAATGAGGAATGAAAGTTTTTGATTAAAACCCCAAATTTTGATAATGTCTTGTTTTTTAGGCATGCTGACTTTACATAATTTTGCACATTGTTATGGAAGCCAAGTAATGTTTGAAATCTTTAGGTGGTTCACGTTGGCTTCATGAAACTCTTGGATTTATTTTTAAAAGTCTTATAGAACCATAGCTAATACTTGAAGTCAATTGGTTTCGAGTTGGACATTCATTTCATGAAGTTTTGAATTTGTTGTTGAAGATTATGTACAATTGCCAAATTTTGGCAATGAAGTCTTTCATCATGACCCACCAATATGCATTACAATTTGGCAAATAATGTTATCAAATTATAGGGACAAGATAAGGATTCAAAGAATGGAACAAGTAGATTTGGCAATATTAAATGTTTAAGCAATGAATAAAAATTCTAAAATTCTATTGATGGAATAAGACATGATGCAAAATTAGGCTTGATATGGTATTAAATCATATAAATCACAACTTGTGTTGGTAAAATTCAAAGGTGGCATTTAAAAAGCCTTTTATTTATAATATTGTTTGGCCTTTTAGAACCTTTTGCCAAGTTGAAATTGTATAACTTTTAAGCATAAACACATATGTTAAAGATCCTTTAAAAATTTTATATGGATTCCTATGTCAATGGGATTATCCATTATTTTGTAGAGGTTTTGACTTCAATTCACATTGAAATCATTTTTTTCAAAAGTCTAGCAAAATTATTCGAATTTCCATTAGAAAAAAAATCCAAAAAAACCCAAGTTTTTGGTCCCCCCAAAAAAAAAAATGTGAAAAGAAAATTGATTGGAACTCTTGTTTATGTTAAGAATGCCTTGCATCACAATGTTTTATTCCAAATTTTATATGGTATTTATTTAGACTTTCTCCTTTTGATTGTTGGTAGATATTCATTTGATCTACATTATCCTACCTTTTGTCTTGCATTTTCTTGAGGTGATTGTTGAACTTGCATAATAAATTCAATCTTGATGTATATTTTATATAATATGTGAAATTGGCTAATATGTTGATTTTCAATGTTTTCATTTAATATTCTAAATTTGTTACCTAATCATTGGTTAAATATAAATTTCCTTTCCAAAGGTTCACTATTTAGCCAACATCAACATCCTATCGGTTTTCATCTTCAAATGGATGAAGATTTATGTTCATGGGTCTATAGGTACTATTTAACTCTAACATTTTCAACATGTCAAAGGTCAAAATTTAGCACCATTGGATCATATGATGCAATTTGAATCCCAAAATTTGAAAAATGGAACCAAAGGTTAAAAAAAAGGGTTTGGTAAATACATTGACGCCTTGACAATGGTTTGAAAAGGGTTAAAAGTTGTTTAAAATAATTTTAGTTGGCAAAATGAACACCTCTTGCTCCCTCCCCTTAGGAATTTGAACATCACAAAACATATTGGTCCAAAGGTTATATGATTCAAAGTTAAAATTTAACAAATAAGTAAAATGAAACTTGAAAAGGATTATGACATTTAATTAAAATAAATTATTCAACTAAAATAAATTCCCAAAAGAAAAAAAGTAATTTCCCTTGGTTTAATTAGTTATTTACAACGGTATAAGGATGTTATGATAATACAATTGTTGTCATGTGACATCCATTTTTTATTTTGGCAAAGAAGAAAGCTTCTTTGAATACATGTTTCCAAAAACATGAAATAAGGTCTTATTTCCCACATTAAAAAAAAGGTTAATTGTCATAGGTGTAAATTGAATGCTATGATTTACAATCCAAATTACATCTATAATATAAAAATTGGCTTCTCATGTGTGCTAAGTTTGTTTAACTTTGGAGCTTTCTCACAAAGAATTTTTCAACACCATTGAAATGATATGTTTAGATGAAATTAGAATTGGTTTGTACACAAAATCACCCATATGACTAAGGATGTAGCTTACATTATTCAAAATGCTTACCATTGTGGGTCATATTATATATAAATATGCAAAAAAAATTTATGTATTCCCATTCTATGGTTTTAAATTTGGAAGTAAGTAAAATAATACATTATAAACATCCCATAAGAATCGGTGATTTTTAAATATAAAAAACTGCCTTTTTTCTTTGACAAAAAAATTGGGAAACTGGTTTCGGTTCCCATTCTTCCCCCCCAACAAATTTCCAATTCTAGTTTCAATTTCAGTTATGAAATTTGGTCATGATTCAGATCTGGTTCTTACTAACTAGGACCAGAACTACTGATTAACCGCAGGTTAGTTAATTAATTACCAGTTAATTGCCAGGTTTAGTCCCTTCTTAAAGAAAAGTATATTACTTCGGGTTCCAATTCCACATGTAAAGGGAATTGAAATTCCGAATTCGGTGTGGGTCCAATTCTTCACAAATATAAAGTCGGGTTGTATGAAGTTCCCCAAAAATTGAACTCAAGAGTCCATAGAAACACAAGATATTATAACTCTATAATAACTAATCTCAAGTTTCAACACAAGCCAAAATATCATCTTTCAAAAACCCTCTTATAAAAAATAAACCAATTATTATTACCTAGGGGCCAAAATCCCCCTTAAGCTACTATTATACTCTATAATGAATCTAAACACCACAATATCCTTGCCTTGGTAGGCAAGGCCAACAACAACAACAAGGGGTGTGTTACACTTTGGCCTTGCCATTTCCATTTAAAAATATCTTAGGGCAAAAAAAGAACAACTATGGAATCTCAAATATTTCACCATGCAAAAATATAATCTTCAAAAAAATCCTCTAAAAGAAACCAAATTCCTTCAAGATATTATAACTCTATAACTAATCTCCAGCTTCAACACAAGCCAAAATATCATCTTCCAAAAATCCTCATAGGAAAATAGACCTATTATTATTACATAGGGGTCAAAATCCCTTAAGCTACTATTATACTCTATAATGAATGTAAACACAATATCCTTGCCTTGGTAGGCAAGGCCAGCAAACAACAACAGACATTCCTCATCCATCCATCCATCCATCCATCCATCTATCTTCCTTTTTCTCCCACCCAAAACAAGAAAATAAAATAAAATAATTGTAGAGTTGTTGAGGAACAACATTCAGAATGGTTGGTGGGTTGTGTGTTTTTTTTTTTTTTTTTTTTGGTGGGCTATGAATCTTGTATTGGTGTTCACATCTCTGAGGTTTGGGTTCAAAATGTCAGATCCTTTTTGTACAAAGGTGTAGTAGTAAACCAACCAACCACAAAGATGCTGAGCTTGTGCAAAGGGTGCCTATATATATATTGCCTACCATCAGCAGAGCCTGCAAAAAACAAAAGAAGGACATTGAATGAAAAGAGTAAGTAAAAAACAACCAAAAACACACTCAAAAAAGTCAGCTCAAGAAACTAACTGGCTTGCAGCTTTGATGATGATGATGATGATGATGAGACTTCTAACCCTCCTCCATTGGTGAGCATCTAACTTAGTCTCCATTGGATGTAGCCTACCAATCTGATCATCTCTGACAAGATTTGAATTGTGAAAAAAACAAATCCTTTTCCCCTGCCAAGAATGCCTGACGCCAGTAGGCTAAGTATCAACTACTACTACTGGGTGTTTAATAAACCCTCTATATATGTATATTTATAATCAAGGATGAAAATCCATTCACAAAGAGTACAAGGCATGTGGAAGCAAATGTAAACACAAGAAAGCAAAACCAAGACCATCAAAACAATAGTAATCAACTAGAAAATGTAAAGTTAAAAGGACATCCTCTGCCACAAATTGGTTGGCGATGGAGGTGACTAGCTGGTATGTGTGGAAGAGATGAAGAATTCAGACTAAGCATGGTAGCTTGTTGAAGAATCATGATGGTTTGCACATGTTATAAGGCTATCGACACTCGTTGCTGAGATATAAATACCCAGGAGGTTTATTGATGGCGAGCTATACAAACATGTACACAAGAAGTAAGAAAGGAATCAAAATGAGGATGGAGACAACCATAGGTCTCTATGGCAAGGGGAATGAAATCATTTTCTGGCATTTGTTCTATGTAGGATCATGCCTTGACTTGAACGACAATTGTAATTGTCGTTGCATGTGTTGTCATTGTTGAAGCATGTTGCACCAAATTTGGAGAAATCAGTTGGCAATGACAACATCCATTAGGGTTTGAAAATTATCTCTAGTGATGATAATATTTAATTGTCTTCATGTGTGGCATGGGAAAAGGTAAGAAACCTATTTTTGTATGTGGGTTCCACTTTTCAATGCGATAGTTACAATGGTATTTCAAAGCATATCATGGGTTACAATGCATTCATTCCCACATGGGCAACATAACAAATGGATACCCAAATCATCAATGGTATGACCACACTAACATTGTGAAAGATGTGCAATTATAAGATGTGGTATATTGAAACGAATATAGAATGTTGTAAGAAAATGGGTGGAAAATAAATGGAATGAAGGGATGTTAAGACAAGTTAATAACCAAGCCCTTGTTGTTGGACTTGCATATGAGTGAAAATGTGCTCACACAACATCCGAAAGAACATCTATTAGAAGCGAAAAAAATTCCTATTCGTGTAGTTGGTCCATAAAAAAAGACTACATTTGAAGATAGAATTGCATTACTAGACTTTCAAAAGGCTAGACTTGTAATTAGACGACTTTAAATAATGACGCATGAATATCCCATGGTGCAAATTGGAAGGGATAAATATCGGTTTCTACATGTGCCACTGCATCAAGAAGAGTAGGGTGATCATCTTGTTGGAAATGAGAGACTATTACAGGAATGATCAAAGCCCAACATCCTAAAAAGGCGAGGGTAGCATGTCGGACCATTAAGGGAAGGCCTAGCCCCCTGAAGAAGTAGGAAGAGTGACCTAACGATGAGCCAAATGGCCCGTTGTGGTGCCAAAAGATCCAAACTTTAATAGTTTTTTTAACATAATTATGGTATGAACATCAAACTTAATATAATGCTACAAGATACATGGTGATGGAAATACAGTACAATGTAAGTAGCTTGGTTGCTGGGCATAACAAAATGAAAGAATTGCAAAAGCTGTTTGAGGACTTGCAAGCATAAGAAAGTTAATGATCGTGTTGAAGTCTTCCTAAAACTTTTTTGAAATCTTCTTGGAACACCTTTCAAAGGAAGAGACAATAAACAAATGCACCCACTTGCACACCATGCATGATGGATGGATGGTGTGTACAAAATAAATAAAATTCATTACATTTATGTCCTACAACTAACTAAGGTGATTAATTATGTCATAACCATTCAAATGTATTTACTAGTGTTATGCATGTACATGTCAATAATTGGATATATGGTATGTAAATATCATGTAAATGTAAATAATTTATATTTACATGTCTGAATTTTTTACATTTAAAATTATATTATTATCACTTATATATATTTACACAACACTATGTAAATGTTTTGGGGTGTATAAATGTATATACTAAAGTTATCCATGAAGTCACCCTAACTTCAGGCCTCCTTTCACCCGCAAACCCCCCTTTTTTAGTGATATTCATAAAGTAATTTTTTAAAAATTAAATCTACATATGAAATGTTAAAATTCAACACTTAATGCACAAGGTTCAAGAATAATTATAGTAGTTATGCAAATATGAGTGATGAAAAAATATGTAACAACAGTGGAGGCTTTAATAGAAAAAATAAAGACAAGTTGAAACTTAGTTTACCACCAAAATTGATGGTTTTCTGAGTTTCACCCCTACATTGCGCAATTTGTATTTTTTTTGTAGTTTTTGTTTTTGAATCGCACCTTGTTTATGATCAAATTCAGGATTTTAGTTCTATGTTTTCCTTACTTTACAGATAATTTTATTATATACTCATATTTGCTTGCAAATTCACATTAATTAGTTGTGAATGCATGTTTTGATGATTTTTTTGTAACGGGCCATGTCATTGGTCTATCACATTTTACACTTACACTATTTTACACAACTATATAAAATCATATAAATGTGTTTATTTTACACTTATATTGTTTTTCACAACTGCATAAAATCATATAAATATATTTGTTTTTACATTTACATGAAATATAAATAAATTTCATTATAAAATTTACACTAAGTGTAAGTCCCAAACCATTTAAATGCACAACACCAATATTTACTAATGTAAGGTGATTATTAGAATGAAGGCCAATTTTGAGGTGATTATTAGCTTGGTTAACACCTTGAAAACCATTGGGTATCACTCTTTGTGATATTTGGATTGAAAATTGCCCCCTTTGATTATCATTTGAGTGAAAATTGTGTTTTAAAAACATGAAAACTGCACAAAGTAAATAAATGATACTCAATGGTAGTTCTCTCTTGACATTATTTCAACAAGTTGTAAATGTGTTGCTCACTTGTAGGTGGTCCGATAGTTTCAACCCTAAGGGCATGGGGGGGGGGTTAATCTAGGATCCTAGGATTTATATTTCTAGTGTTTCTTCTTCTAGAAGCTTTTGCAACACTAGTTTTTCATTCTAATCAATTTTTATTGATTGCTTTCATTTTTCATTTCTGTTGAAAATACTCAAAATAATGATATAATTTTGGGATATTGAAAATTTTCAATTGTGATAACTTTGTTGAAAGAATTGTCTAAGAAAACCAACAATGATCACCTTCGTAAAAACAAATGGAGGGTTTAGGGTTTAAAAAACATGGTGACTCTTAGGCCCATCTCCCACTCCACACATGACCATCCTTCCCAGAACAGAACAGGCCTCTTCGAGGTCCATACCCTAAGCTTTGGGTTGTGTCCCCCCCCCCCCAAAAAAAAAGCCTTGCAAAAACTGAAGAAAAACACACCACCCCTTGTTTCCTATTGTACATGTTTTTTGTGGATCTACTAGAACAATGTGATGCCTTTCCTTCTTCTCGGATGTGCTTCTTGCGACCGGTGTAAGCTCTAGAACTTAATTTGTTCCTTTGCTCCCTTTGTGGACCCCCCTTTGGGTTTTTGCACTTCTGGCTTGGACTTGGGCTCTCTCTCTCTCTCTTTGTTCTTCCTTGTCCCCCTTGGCTGGGTGCTTTGTTGACTTTGCCTACCAAGGCAAGGATATGGTGTTTAGATTCATTATTATAGAGTTTTAATGGATTTTGGCCCCTAGGTAATAATAATAGGTCTAATTTTACATGAGGGTTTTTGAAAGATGATATTTTTGGCTTGTGTTGAAAGTTGAGATAAATAGTTATAGAGTTATAATATTTTGAAAGATTTTGGTTTCTTTGAAAGGATTTTTTTTTTTTGAAGATTAATAATATTTTGCATCGTGAAATATTTGAATTTCCATGATTCTTTCTTTTGCCTTAAGATATTTTTTTAATGTAAATGGCAAGGCCACACCTCCTTGTTTGATGAAGTTTACCAGGGTATGTATGGTTTCACCCTGAGACGATCTTCTCTCTTTGTGTGTCTCTTTGTGTGTTTGTGTGTTGTCTCTCTCTACCAGACAAAATCAGTTTTGGTAGAGTAAGAGAGCAAGTGCATTGTGTGGTGTCCCCTTTTGGGTAACAAGAATTTTTTTAAAAAGGAAATCATTGACTTTTGGTCTGTTTGAGAATTGACAAGAAAGAAAGAAATTCACAGACTTCAAATCATAAGTTTGCTTTCTCATCAGCCGACAGCCAAAAAAATTGTCCTCCAAGATGAAACCCTTAAAAAAAAACCCTAAAAAAAGGAAAGGAAAAGAAAAGAAAAAACCTATTCCACAACATGGCTCCTAATTAGGGGGCCAGAGTGAACCAGTGGTCCAGCACCCGCCAACACACCATAAATGGATGGATGGATGGAAAGCGATCACGAAACGGTTTTAGGGTTTAGGGTTCCAGTTCCCGATCTAACTTAACCATGGTGATGAGCTCAGGTGGTGTTTTTCTATCACTACCTACCTTCTCACAACTTGGTTGGTTGGTTGGTTGGTTGGTTGTGGTTGTTAGTAGGTAGGTAGTAAGAAAAGCCGTAGCCTAGGGTTTGACCCTAATTGGGTATTGGCCAGAGTGAACTAAGCACACACACCAATGTATCATCCGCTGGATGTTTCCGTTATGACTAAGTTGTGGATGAACCTCAATGGAAATAATATGGTACTCCCTGATTGGATTGGATTGGATCCAGCACCAAGCTGCCCAAATAATTAATTAAATTTTAAACCTTAATTTCAGCACTTGTTTTTTTTTTCTTTTTAAAATTTTGAAATTTTTGGCACATAATGATTATAAAAAATAATAAACGTATTCTTGTTATGTTAATTCACCGGGTATAAATAAAACAGGAGCACAGACCCTCAATGGCTATCAAGGTGGGTTCTTAGGGTAGGTTCATAACTGGGGTTCTCAAAACGTCGAATAACCAGTGCAAACATATAACCATGGGTACGAGACATATCACCGTGATTCTCGAGAATTTCAAAGCAAAAAAATCATCAAATATCTGCCTGTATGCTAAACCCTAAACCTACCCACCCACCCACCAACTCATGTAGTTTCTTTCATGAAAATGGTTGGTTCAGCCGTGACGATGGGGTTTGGAAATACCCCGGAACTGGCCAATCTTTTCCTTATGGTTTGTTTTAATTTCGAAAGGACCGGAACTGGCGGTTCTCCGATTTGAGAATATTCTACCAGTGAGAACCGGAGGTTATTAAAAAGGGAATCAGATACCCACCCAACACCGATGATGGTTACCTGACGACCTAAAGGGCCGACACGGTATTCCTTCCAGGACATTGCTGGTCGTTAGGATGCAACGTCTTCATTGCTGGCGTCACCTTATTACACATACGGATGGGTTCCATCATCTTGTGATGGCTTCGTGGTTTGTGTGATACTAGATTGGTGCTCAACACTATCAAAACTAACAAAGTCATGAACTCCAATTTTCATTCATTTAAAAAAAAAAATTATTGAATTTTTAATGATTATTATTCTTTATTTTTTTCAAATTTCAATATTTTTTGTATCTCTTTGTAAAACTCTAGTTATGGAAGGCTTTTCTAATGGTACCTACCAAGACCAAGAGTGCACTTCAATTTTCCTTTTTTTTAGTTTTGATTTTATTGAATTTTTAGTAAAAAAAAAAAAGTAATTCAATACTCCATAACTCTTGTACCATATGTCTAAACATTATGAAAAGAGCTCAATCTAGCCTACCCATCAAGTTCCAACCATCTACCAAGGGGCCGACAAGGGGTGTTGTGGTTTGGAAGATCTCCATGGGACAAAACAAAACAAATAAACAAACAATCGTTTCCTAATAATAAGATGTATACATAATTTTATTTTTTATTTTTCCTTTATTTGTGTCATCATACTTCCAACACCAAGAAAGCTACAAAACACCATATGGTATATACATTTGCATACATGCACACATACACATAAATAAATTATATACATACATACATATATGTGTGTGTGTGTGTGTGTGTGTGTGTGTGTGTATACACTTTATGTGCCTCACATATGGCCAAAGCAAACCCTCAAATTTGCACAATTTTATTCTAGAAGGATTTAGAAATTTGAGCTCTATGGTCACAAACTTTGGTAACTCAAATGGTAATCACCCATACTCATTTTTCACATTTAAATTCAATTCCAAACCTAAAATTAAATTGTATGTAAAATTTACATATATGGCTTTACAATACCCTAATCCATAATATAATTGCAAATTTTTTTGGCCACATGGGCTAGCACACCACAAACTTGACCCCCCCCACAAACTAGTTAAAATTTTACTAACCCTAAAATTCTCGCACTAGCTAGCCATGTATGTGGCTTGTGTGTATGTGAAAAGGTCATTGCTAATGGAAAACAATTGGAGCTTCCAAAGTTGAGGGTGGAGCTACTCAATGGAAACACACCTTGAGTAGGCACTTAGTAAGTATTAACTACCTCCCATGGTTAATAATTAACTCTTGGAAATAAGTTTATCTATTATATATGGGGTTTTACCATAGTAGTTCCATGGCAAGTTTTCAACATTTTGGTGTCCAATAAAATCATTTTTATTTTGAAGATTCCATGTTGGAAAATAACACCTTCTAGAATCTTGTACAAGATTTTTTTTTGGGTTATTTTTTGAATTAAAAAAATTAAAAATTAAAAATTAAAAAAGTTTTGAAAGTTTCAAAATTTCTGGACATAATAATAATAATACAATTTAGTGTCAAAAGCTGCCAAGGTATTGTGCTATGCTTCTTTGTAGGGACAAAGGTGGTGATGCATATATATATATATATAACTATATATATAGGGGGAGGGGACAAGGGAGCATAAGAGAAATGGACAAAAGTACAAAAGTTTTGGGTATGTCTCCTAGTATGCTATTTTTCAACAAGAAAGTATTTCTTTTTATAAAAAAAAAATCCTCTTTACTTGATGTTTTGATTAAATTATAAGTATAATAATAAAGAAAATCTTTTCAATTGTAGAATTTATGGTGTATTGGTTTAGGACTCATTCTTCAAGTTGAAGAAATAAGGGATTAAAAAAAATGTGACGGTGATTAAAATTACAATTTGGGTTATATCTTTTTTGGAAGGTTGGTTTCCCATGATAAGAATCTACAAAACTTGGTCACACTTCTTTCACTCTAGAATTGCATTAATGAGAATTGCACAATGGATGAAAATTTGAGGACTTGGTCCTCCTATTTCCTTGAAGAAAGCATTTGGATGAAACTTTGTTCCTTGGAGCTTGGTCTTATCTTTTCAAAGAACTTGCAAAATGCGTGACATATGAAGAATTTGGCCCATTTTCACTTGGAAACTATCTAGGCTAAAGGTGTTCAAATTCTTATGAAGTAATGGGATAATGAATGAAACCCTCATTTGTCTAGTTATTTCAAGTTCGAGTTTGCCAATTTCATCCATCCATTGTCCCACCTTTTTCAACCTTTTCAACTAGCCGCATTTCAATCTATTGAAATGCCTATAACATTTTGGATGTGAGTCCTTACACTCAAAGGATTAATCAAAGGAAAAAATTATGGTAAATTTTTTTTTCATCCAAACAAAAAAAGAAAGAAAACTAAAATAGTAATAATTTATCACAAATTCCTTTTTTCCTAAAGAAAAGATTTTCCAACTTTTCAAAAAAAGGTTGAGGAAAACTTTGGCACATTTTGACTTAATTTTTTTTTTTTGGTTTGTGGTGTAGTTTACTCTTTTTTTTTTTTTTT
>Ga0116231_10001916_pt1 | contig 43314 bp, 25 predicted proteins | sample S1TSphgellanicum_2_FD_89695 | JGI IMG/M metagenome (GOLD analysis project Ga0116231, IMG submission 89695) | Host-associated microbial communities from peat moss isolated from Minnesota, USA - S1T2_Fd - Sphagnum magellanicum MG | ecosystem: Host-associated > Plants > Peat moss > Unclassified... | reverse complement strand
TGTTTTTTTGCGGGTGGGGGTCGGGGGGAGGGGGGAGGGGGGGGAGGGGGTGCGTGTGTGGTGTGGTGCGGGGGGGGGGGGGGGGGGGGGGGTTCTGCTTGCTGATTCGTAATTCTCACTCAGAACAGATTCCGCCCTTGATTCTGGCTTTCGAATCTCATAATTGCCAATTATGTTAGATAATGGCATTTGGGGTAAATAGTCTACAAAGTTCCTCGTGATATAGCAGAATCGCTCCCAAAGTAAAGTGCCAATTACGTCCGAGAAAAATGGGCATTGGGTAAATAATAGTCTACAGAAGTTTCTACTGATGTAGCAGAATCACTCCCCAAAGTGCTGATTATGTCAGATAATGGCCTTTCAGTGGGCAAATTATCTACAAAGTTCATAATGATGGAGCAGAATTGCTCCCAAGTGTGGACTATGTCAAATTAATGGCCATTCATTTGGCAAGTAGTCTACAAAGTTCCTAATGACGTAGTGGAATCGCGCCCCAAGTGCCAATTAGGTCAGATAATGGCTATTCATTGGGCAAATAGTCTACAAAGTTCCTAATGATGCAGTGGAATTGCTCCCCAAGTGTTGATTATCTCAGATAAAAGCTATTCATTGGGCAAATAGTCTACAATGTTCGTAATGATGTAGCAGAATCGCTCCCCAAGTGCTGATTATGTCAGATAATGGCTATTCATTGGGCAAATACTCTACAAAGTTCACAATGATGTAGCAGAATTGCTCCCCAAGTGCTGATTATGTCAGATAATGGCAATTCATCGGGCAAATATCTACAAAGTTCCTATTGATGATGTAGCAGAATTGCTTCCCATTATATTCTTGAATCCCCAACAACCCATTCCACACTATTGCTGGTTAATATTGGGTGTTTTGGTTTTTGATACTCTTTGGTTCTTTGTACAGGAATGAGGAAGGAGGCTAATGAAACCTGAAATTGGTTTTTGAGAAATTCAAGTGTGTTTGAATGGAACTCAATTTCGACTGAAGAGAGAGAGAAGAAAAAAAGAAAGAAAAGGTGGTGGTGAGTGGGGGTGGGGAAACGCAATGCAGCGTATGGATAATCCACCTCTAGGGCAAGCTGATTTAGCTCCATCACTTATGGGACCCATGCCAAAGCAACATGCGAGTCGCTTACACATCTCCTTAGTAACTGCAATAATTGTTGTCATGGTGTTTGGAGTTGGCGCGTTGTTCTCTTGCTGTTACCATTGGGGATGGCGCCTCCAACATAACCAAACACAGCGTTCTGGCGGCATGCCTGATCAATCGAATTTGTCAAATTATGTTTTTGAGGAGCCAGCAGCAACCATTCCAGAACATGTCACTCCTCAAACTACAGACTCTCAAAAAGCCCAAGAAATGAAACAGGTATATTGCTCCAAATTGTTGAGTTTGTTCCTTTGATTTGCCAACTTTCAATTGAAGTCTTTTTTAGTTGCGCACTCTTTTATTCTTTTTTATTATTACTATTTTATTTTTGGAGTGGGTTTTATAGTCCCATTAGTTTATTATCCTTCTCATGTCTCAATTCCACTTAGAGCAAATTAAATTGAAAATATGGAAGAATGCACAATTCTTGTGATGTTATTATCTCTTGGGGAATGAATGTTTTACATAATAGGAATATATGTAATATTTTTGGGGGGTTTGGTTATGTCTAATGTACCCTAATCAAGACCTATTATGTTGTTTTTAAATTACCACTATGTTGTTGTAACTGATACCCAATGCGAATTCAACCCTCACTCACAATTTTTTGTCATTCGACTTTCAAAGACCCAGTTAATTTGTGGTTTTGAGAAGGAGTTGTTGTTGTTGTTGTCGTCATTGGTTGTCTTATTAAGATGTAGTTGTGCATTTTGCAGAGTAATACAATGCAAGTGTTGATGCCTGGAGATGATGTTCCCAAGTTCATTGCATGGACTGCACCTCACAGAAATCCTCCTGTTCTTGACCCAACAGTGGTTTGAGGAATGAGCACCACCACCCCTGCCCCCTGAGCTGGGATGTGTGACTTCTTTTGTAATCAATCGTTGATCTGGTGCAGAAAATTTCCCAAGCCTTTCAAACAATCCACAGCCAATGATCAAGGACGATGTTGGTGCACCTCATTTTAAGAGACGCTTGTTGAAGACAACAAAACGAGGTTGTGAGCTAGTCTGCGATAGGTTGTTTGTTTGAAGGGTGCCAAATATCATTAAGTTATGGGTAAATTGTAGTAGGGTAGTCCAAACAGAGTGTTCAAATTTGTTTTTCTGCAACTGTGGCTAGGTGGCCAACAACAAGCCTTCAAAAATGTGTCATCCTTTCCATCATGGGCTTCTGCAGTTTTATATTATGAGTACTAAACAAATGGTTTTGGAAGAAATGTGTATAGTCACCAAAGATGATTATTACCCTGACAGAAAAAAATGGAGTTAGGTGATAGATGGATAAAAATAGCTAGCTTGTTATCTGTTCTCTATGGTTTTTTTGTTTGCCAGACTGCCCATGTTTTTTCGCAGATAACATTCAGAGCTGCCAACCCATGCTTGTAACTCACCGCCCCACCTTGTGGGGTTCTCTATTAGACCAATCCACTCTTGTAGCTTCTGTGTTATTCTGAAGGGTCCGTTCACTTTTGTACAGCCTTCACCTTTTGCATTTGGTTCCAAATGTTTTGGTTGTATCTCTAGTGAAGTAGAAGTGTTGCAAAATTAGCTGCAGCTCCAGTTCCAAGTGCCATCCACCCCGGAACATGCATCTGACTTTTCTGGGCAAGAACTGCATGCTGTTAAAGACCCCAGATTTTGCTACATAGAAACAGAATCTGATAAGTTGAGGTTTAGCACTATGAGTAGATCCACCCCTGCAGGGCATTCTACCATGTATGGGTGTCTCCCACATCCAGTTACTTCCCCAAACTTAGCTGAAACAACACAACAAGAGAACTTACACATTTAAGCGTATGCTGAGAAAATTTCCCATTGGAAAGGAATTATGATCTTGACAAATGCAATCAAACAGAGGAAGGAGACAAAAGGAATAAAATTGGAGAGGATAATCTATCTCAGTGTAGGGTAAAGCCCAGGCAGCTGGCTTTCCCAATGGCCCGTGTGGGCATAAATACCTGCATTAAAAACCGAGCATTAATTTCCCTGGGTCCACCAAACATAAAAACCTGCATTAATTTTTATCTTTTATTTTATTCCTTTAATATGCACTGGGTATTGTGGAAGAAAAATGAATGTTCATGTTTCAAAAACCAAAACACCAGACCTTTGTAGAGGAATAATTTTAGCCTGCCACATGGCCTCCAACTAAACTACAAAAATCAGTACAGGTCTTTACAACAGCAATGTACTTGTTACTGCCATGTCTGGATGGAGAGATCTGCGGTAGCCAAGGCAGAGATGAAATTACATTGGATCAAAGTTTCAGTGTACAATATCCATTAAATTATCTCTTTACCCTTTTAACCCCAAAATTCAGAATTCTTCAAAAAAACTGCAGAATGTAGTAATCCCCAGAATTATCAGACTAAAACTCTTTTATATTTCCCATTGGATTGCAAAGGACCTCACTACAGAAGCTAAATACATAGTGAAAACATCCACAAGGATTTCTCACTACTGCAGGATTACTGCAATGCTTTTTCTCACGTGATTGTGCCACAGGCATCAAAGGGTGGCAGTTGTGTGTGCTAAGTTTACTCTTTGGCCATCTTACAAGTAAGAGATTTCAGCTCTTGTTATCTGTTTTACTGGAGCTCCAAGAGTGCCCACATACACTCCTGGAGTCTGCCAGTCTTGCTAGTAACAGCAAGGAAAAATAATCCAGACAAAAAATCAAAAGTTGGCTGAACCAGTTATAAAGCTTGGAGAATCTGTAGACATGAGAACTCTACAGCTGTGACAAAATAAACACAGTAAGCAGCTTCTCTGCCCCTTCCCTTCACCCTAGTGCTACACCCTCACTCTTTGATGAGTTCACTTTCAATGTGGCCTCCAAAACTGGATACCAAAGAGTGACCTCCATTGAACTGCTTTGATATGCCTACTATGCAGCAGCTCCACTTTCTGGACAGACTAAAGATGCAAAAAAATGGTACATACCTCAAAAGTGAGAACTTTGCATGGTCTCATAATCTTTCATCTCTACTTTCTGTGGTACTTTGCTATCCCTTGGATGCCTGGAAACACTGCTTCCATTCTTTTCCCTTAGCACAGCTTCTCCCAATCCTTCCCAATCATCATTTGCCTCAGAAACATGACTTCCAAGATATTCTTCTTGCAAAACAACAGAATCCTTTTCTTCTTTATTCAAGGAGTTATCTTCCACACTCACACTGAGATCACTGCTTATGGGATCTGCAGATTCAGCTCCCTTGTTCACATGTTTGGTATTGACCATGTCACTAATGTCACCATTGTTGTGTTTATCATCTTGCACACCACGGAGATCACGGTCTTCTGGCTTTAGCAACTCCCGGAGTTCCTCTAGGATATGTGGCTCCATGAGCTTCCAAAGCCACATGGCAGATTGGCCCCTGAAGCGGACAACATATCCAGACCGTTGCTTCTTCCGTTCACAATCAATGGTTCTTGCTTTCAGGGCCTTTGCTACTAGTTCAAGCTCCTTGGGAGTATAGTGAGAGGCATTTAGAATTATAGCCCCTGTCGCTTCACACTTACTGCCCCCATACATGTACCAGTAGGCAAGTGACCTTGGAGTCAACCACCGGTGGACCAGCCTAGGAATGACAGGTTGTCCTTCCGGGCGATACTGGTGGGCATAGAACCGGAATGAGCCATGGCTCACAGTGGCAAACTGAACAAGATGATCCTGCTTTGATGCCTCACTAGGGTCCTCAACAATTTTGACTCGAGGCTCCTGCTGGGCCCAATCTGCAAATGTCTTGTGCAGGTGGTTGATCATGATGGGCCCAATATGGGTGTCAGAATTAAGACCAAAGTGAAATTCATAAGTTCGATCATTATCATGGCTTTCAAGCCTGGCCCCTCCCAACAAAACTCCCACAAGCATTTCCCTTTGCTCCTGCACTAGTTTTCTTGGTCTTGATTTCTCTTCATATGCTACTTTCTTTGGGCCGACTGCTTCAGTCACCAAAGGCTTCAGATGAGCAGGTAACTCAAACTTCCTGGCAGTGAGACTTGTATAGACCTCCTTCACTTTTTCTTGTCGTTCAGCTTTGCTGAAGGCTTCTATCATGAGGCTGTAGGTTTTCACATTAGGGCGAATTCCCCCCTCCTCCCTCATCTCATTGTAAACCCCCTCTGCCTTGTCAAGCAGCCCTCGCTTGATGTAAGAATCAACAAGTAAATTGTACGACTGGTGGTTAGGTCGGCAACCTTTTTCTTTCATTTCATGGAAACGAATTTCAATCTCACCCAACAAGTCTTTGTCTTCATACATCTCCATCAGAGCATTGTATGAGGCCTGCAAATGAGGCGCAAACTCAACAAGTGCCTTCTCCAGCAAAGCCTCTGCACTTTCCTTCTCCCCAGCCTTGGCCAGGGCCTCAATCACTGCCTCATAAATGGTGAAATTAATTCGCATCTCAGCAGCCTCCATATCCTTGAATGTCTGCAAAGCCTTTGCAGGCATTCCAGCCATTCCATAAGTCTGGATGAGTGCAACATAAGCTCGCCATTCAGGCTTGTGGCCAGACCTAAGAAGCTCCTCAAAAACCTGTTCTGCTCTCTCAACATTTCCATCTTTGGAGCAAACCCGTATCACTGAGGTATATACATTTGGGGGTACCTCTAAGCCAGATGTTCTCATTTCCTCAATCAACCCTTCTACTCTTGGACCATTCCCTTGTACACCATGCAAGTGGATCAAAGAAAGGTACATTCTTGTCCATGTCTCAGGGCTGATTCTGCTCCCCCATTTTCCTCGATGTTTCAACATATTTTCAAACAGTGGGTCTGCCTGGTGCAGGTGCCTGAGGTTGGCTCCCCCTTGCCGGTCACAGAAGGCCTCAAAAAGAGAACAGGCAAGTTGGGGTGGTTGTTCATGGGCACCCAACTGTGCCATTTGGTTGAAGATCGCATATGCTTCATCAAGGGATTCTGCTGTTCCATCCTCAATATATGCACCAATCAGAATGGTGTAGGTTGCTGCAACTGGTGGCATTCCATTTTGAATAATGGTGTCAAACATTTCACGCATGCGTGTGAGCTTGCCCTTACGACCCAAAATGTTTGCCAACTTTGTGTTGAGCTCAAAGTCATTCTCATACCATGGCTGCTGCATCATCCACTTCAAAACCTGAAAACCAAAAGAAATATCCACATGAGAATTTGGGCTTCAACTGCAGAAACATGAGCAAATAATCTGCATGACACAAAATACCCCGAGAAAATATATTGCCTTTACTGGAATATGGCATCCTATACAGTTTGACATGTGTATGTAATGATTGCAGAAAAAACTCCACATGAAGAATCTGAAGGTCACCATTATGTCAGTTCCAGCCAAACTGAAACGAACACAACAGAAGGTTAGTGGATGAATTGTGTGTTAGCATGTGCACAATTCAGCCACTGGCCATCCATTTGTGGAGGATTACTGTGACTAGGGTTTATACTTCAGAGCAAAACAAGGGACAAATGTGCAAAAGGAATGAGGACTTAATCGGAGAATAGCCAACAGAGGAGGAAAACATACCCGATGAGCCCGCAATACTTGATCAGTGCGTAGCAAATGATCAATGACCTGCTTGGTATCCACTGCAGTAATCCATGGCCGCTGGCTGTTCAGGATTGTAACAATTCCAGCTGGTTTCAACCCTGGAAGCTCCTTGCACAGCCACCCAATCTTTTTCCGCCTCCACACCTCATTTGACGGTACAAATTTGGCATCTTCAGGTTCCCCATCATCCAATGCGGGAGCATCCAAACCTTCTTCCTCTGAATCTTCCTCCTCTGAATCCACTTCATCATTGTCATTGTTGTCATCATCATTGTCATCACCAAAATTCTCTGCCTTACCTGCTGAGGGACCCACTCGTGGCTGCCTTACCTTCTTTTTCCTCACCATGAACTGCCATTTCTCTTCACCTTCTGCTCTTTTGATGGATCGATGTCCAGGCAGACCTCTTCCACCTCTCCCCCCTCTGTAAGTCTCTCTTCTGCCTCTCCCATTCTCTGGAGCTGGCTGATATGAACCCCGGGAATTGCCCCAACCCTGTGCAGATTTGTTGTCATGGTCATCATCTCCTTTGCGATCAAGGATTGAGCTGCTTGCGCCATAGCTGTCACCATCCCTATTATTATACCTGCTGTGGCTTGAGGAAGATTCACTGTAAGAGTCTTGGAAAACCCTAGAGTTCCTCAAAGAATCTCTTGAGTCTCTGAAATCTCTTTCACCAAACCTGCTTGAAGGTGCTCTGCCTCCTCGGTCACTGAATGATTCCCTGGAGCTCCTGAAAGAATCTCTCTCATCTCCAAAATTGCTTTCACCAAACCTGCTCGAAGGTGCTCTGCCTCCTCGGTCACCAACCGATTCCCTGGAGTTCCTGAATGAGTCTCTCGAACCTCTAGAATTGGTTTCGCCAAATCTACTTGAAGGAGTTCTATCTCGCCCTTCACTAAATGCATCTCCAGAGTTGCTGAATCTCCTGTCTCTGGAATCTCCGAAATTGCTTTCAGAGAACCTGCTTCCTGGAGGTCTGAATGAGTCTCTTGAGTCCCTGAAATTGCTTTCGCCTGAGCTGCCTGCAGGTGCTCTGCCTCTTTGGTCACCGCCAAAGCTGTCACGACCACCTCGGCCCCTTAAACCCCCTCCTCTTCCTCGACCTCTGGCATTTGAAAATCGACTAGAAGAATTCTCTCCATTTCCTCTTGGTCCATCAGACATTTCAGAACCTGCAAACCTTTCTGACCTTACCTCACTGAAGCTTCCTCTGCCACCACCGCCTCCTCGAGCCCCTTGGCTGCCTCTCCCTCGACCCCTACCTCTCTCAAAGCCTCCCATGCTCCCACCATTGCTTGCTGCCCCATCTCCACGACCTCTCCACGCTCCTCCTCCACCACCTCCAGCCCGTCCCCTCTCAAAACCCCGGGTGCTTACACCATTGCTCTCTATCCATTCTCCATGACCTCTTCCCCCTCTTCCTCCTCGTCCCCTCCCCCCTCCTCCTCCTCCTCTACCCCTACTGCTGGTGCTATTGCCGCCTTCACCACCATAGCTAGACCTACCAAAATTCTCCTCCCCTCCTCCACGCTGAGCACGAGGAGAAGGACCACCAGATGGCTCAATAGGCGGCGGGCGCCACCATTCCTCCTGTCCTTCACCTCCCACCCGCTCCTCGTCACGCTCCTTGAGCGCGCCTGCGATGACATGCAGACGCGCACCCACACCACCACCGTTCCTCAGACGCAACCGCCGCTCCTCCTCACAAGCCACGCCTTTGAGAATCCGCACGGAATTCAAGAACCCACCCCAACCTTCAAACCCTAACCCTAAAACATTCCCACGGGAAGAACAAGGAGAACAAGGAGAACAACAACAACAAAAACTCGCACATGAAGAAGAAGAAGAAGAAGTACAAGAAGTACAAGAAAGAGCAGCAACAGTGAGGGATGTAGGTTTACGTTTGCAGGGAAGTAAGGGCGCCCCACATTGCTGCTGCTGGTTTGAGAAGAAGAAGACGGATTTGAAGCCGCTACAAAGCGTGGAATTGTTAAAATGCAACAAACGAGCGCCGGGCAACCCAGCTCTCAGGAATAACATCTCACGCTACTCCTCGAATTCTTGTTGTTCCTCTTCTTCTGCAACAAAATGCTGTGCTTCTCCCTTCGTCTCTCTCGCACAAGCGAGCGCACAAAACACACAATCTCTCTCTCCCTCGCTCCCTCTCTCAGAGGCGCTGTCCTGTCACTGGTGAGCCCTACCGGTTATCGAACGGATAAGGTTCTAACCCTACCAGGTAGTTACCGTAGAGTACAAGATATGCATTTTGTGCTTGGTGAGGGCGCTAGAACATAATTTGGTCCTTTGCCCACTTTGATCCCCCTTTGAGTTTGTGAGCTTTTTTTGGGGCTTGGACTTGGGGTCCTCTCACTTTGTCCTCTTCCCTTTTCCCCCTTTGTTGGGTGCTTTTGATTTAGGGTTTCATCACTCTACAATATGAATCTAAACACAACATCCTTTTGCCTACTACATTCAATAAATTATTTTTTTCTAATACTTTTTTGAAATAGGATTTACAAAAAAAAGAACAACATTATGAAGCTTCTTTGGGCTGGTAAAAATGCAGCACATTTCATAATATGATGCATTGGAAGAGTTTTTCTACATGTACCAGGAAATGAGTATTTCTCAACAAATAAATGATCATTTCTCATTGGCCAACTATAATAATGATCAGCTTTGGAAGAGTTTTCCTACATGTACCAGGAAATGAGTATTTCTCAACAAATAAATGATCATTTCTCATTGGCCAACTATAATGATCAGCTTTGGAAGAGTTTTTCTACATGTACCAGGAAATGAGTATTTCTCAACACTAAATGATCATTTCTCATTGGCCAACTATAATGATCAGCTGAGGTGGTGAGAGTTAAATACTCTCTCACTTCGTACAGTTCATCCTTTTAGGTTCACTAGTGTAGTTTTCCAACCAAGAATACCCCCAAATTCCAATCCAGTTTTTGGTTTTGATTTTATTTAGTTTTCATCAAGAAAATGGTTCTACAATCAATAGCTTCAACACACCAAAGCTCTAAACAGCCTCAAACCAAGTTGGTGCACCCCTACTCATCGAGAGCTTTCCAAAGATAACAAGAGTGTAGCATGAAGCGTGGTCGTGATTTGGGAGATTTTAGTGTGACAAAACAAAACAAAAAAATAAAACAAATTACCTTTGTAGGTAGATGGGTTGGGATGAAGGAGAAACTAAAACAATGCACATTCAATTTGTTAAATATTGATATAAGGTTATCATTGGGCATGCTTTTACTTAATTGATTTTTTGAAGAGTCAAATCAACTCCAATTGAGTGAATTTTGTTTTGAAGAATTGCAAGTTTCCTTTAAGTTTGTTGTTGAGATTTTTCAATTTGGATGCAAAATGAGTTATAAACCTCATTTTGGAAGGGATTCTAAGTTTTGAAAAAAATGATCATTTTGATTTAATTTTCGTGGGATTTGCAAAATATATTATAAGGAGGATAGTGGGGTCTCTTCTCAAATTTGGGCTACGATGATGAATTACCTTATGTTTCATTCATCCACCATTTTGCTTTCAAAATGCATTAACATTCCTCTTGTTTGGATTTTGCAATTTGACACATTTGCAAACTCAATTTAGAAATTCATTTTAATTTGATCTTGAAAATTTCACATGTTGTTTATTGTTTGGAAATAATGAATACATGTTAGATTTGCATTTCATTACAAAATTGTGAATTAGGAAAATTATTTATCATCAATACACTTGACAAACCTAAGGTGCATCATAAATTATAGCCAAATATTGTAAAATTATATTGAAACGTATTGAAAATACACAACAATGTCATTTAGTTTTACAAAATCTAATAACCACAAAATACATTACAATTAACATGTAATAAATTTGGGAAATAATTTTGTAATAAAAATGGTAAGTACATTAATTCAAAAATGTAGGAGGTAAAAATAGAAGTGTAATTTAATGAATAGATTATGAATTATCCAAAATCTAATTAATAAAAAGATTACATAAAAATAAAAAGAAGGTAGAAAAGAGAAAGGGAGCAAAGTATGTGGTGTGTGTGAAGTTTGTGAGATTAAAAAATAAGGTACAAAATGGAATAGACACTAACATTTCTTGGACAAAAGTTATTACTCACTATGTAAACTCTTGTATGACAATTGTTTTAATGCATTTTACATTTGTTTGTATGAACTTATTGATAAATGTTTTGTGATGGTTGAATGTTTTCCATTGTTTTTGAATGTGAAAAAACCGAAATATGTGTTAATGTATTCTAGATTTGATTTGGAACCCAATTCTATTAAACCCAGTTTTCTACATGTTTTTCTACAACTTTTTTACTATATTTAATTAGTTGTAGTACAAGTTTTTAATAATTGGACTATTCGATTTACTATCAAACTTTTCAACTTACCAAGTATGTTAGGAAATTATCATTGCAAGAGTCTAAAAAATCAGCCAAAAAATAATAAACAATAAACAAAAAATGCAATACATTGAAATTGGAAGTGTGTTATTTGCATAGTAATCATTTTGAAAATTTTAAAGGACATGTAAGGATCAATGAATGTGTTATATTGTTATTTATTTCATATAAGTATTTATTCCATCTTTAGCCAATTGGAGACATGGGTATGGCATGTTGAAGACTTAAAAATTGATGGGATTAAGATGTATGATTTTTTAGGGCTAAAAGGACCTTGAATTGAATTTTTTTTTTTGAAAAATACTCAAGCATAGATATTACATTCAAAGTTTAATAAGATGCATTACAAAATATATGTTATCATCACATGTTGATCCTTTATGTAAATAGGTTGATAACATGTAATGTCTAATAACATTTTCATATGTGAACATTAGGAAGTACCAAAGAAATAAAATTTTGGTTATTAGGATTCATGATGACCTTCCAAATGCTAGCATGTTAAATTTACCATCCCTTCATGCTAGATGGCGGTCATAATACTATGTTACCATGTGAACATAATTAGAATAATCACCATTGTGTAAAATTGGTCACACAAAGTAGTTTTGGCTCCCAAATCCTTTGGATGCAAAGAATGCGACAACCATGTAGACCATGTTATAGTTAATAAAAATGTATAAATTTTGAAAATTTGAAAATATCCCTAAAATGCTTGAAAGGACCAAAGTTGTCCCATTTAACTAAGTTTGGAAACAATGGCATTAGAAGGTGAACCATATTTGATTTGCAAGCTTCATGCAATTCTTCTTTAAATTTGAATACATGGGAATAGATGAAATGTTTAACCATATATTTAAAACGTGAAAATTTTTGCATTCAATATCAAATTAACATGAGTGATAGGTTGTCGTCATATGTTGTGAATATATTTTGATTTAAAAATTGATTCTATATGGTTATTTTTTTAATTTCCTAATTACTTGTTTGGCAACCCATGAAAGGAAAAATTGAATAAAGATTGATTATCCCCTTGATATTTTGTGTGACACCTAAACACTTGATAAGCCAAAAATGAATTTTTTGGGTATTTTGAATTGATCTAGACAACATTATTCCTTATTTTTTTTGGTTGGATGCACATGTTGAATATCTTTCTAATGGTTTGTTGTTGCTTGAGCACATCAAGTGGATTTAGGCACAAGTTTGTTAAGAAACCCTTACATTCACTTTCTTGCATGTGAGGGGAGTTGCTTAGGGACCAAAGTGTAACCTTAGTTATCCCTCCTAATGTAGTTGGGCTAACTTTGAAAACTTATTTATGAATTGACCCAAGAGTTCCAATAATGGTTTCATGTTGAAGTTCTTGCCCATTTTCAAGGTTCTTCACATTTTTGTTCCAAAACTTTCAAGGCTTCATTCTAATGAAAAAAAATTCATAATTTGGTGTTTTTTTGTTGTGAGTAAGTAACTTAGTCATTGTGAGTGCCATATTATAACACACGCATGAATTCATGTCAAAAGTTTCTTTTGGTTGTTGAAGTTCCAAATCCAAGCTTGGGCAACATTTGCTTATCTTATTTGAACTCATTTTAGTTGTGCTATCTCATCATCCTTTGCTTGATTTTGGTTGAATTGTTTTTATCAAAAAACCATGAATTTGTAAATGTTAAATCTAACAATTGGATTTGTAATTCAATTCTATCAATGAATCCCTAGTTTTAGGAGGATATGGGAGCTAACATCTTTTTTGGGGAAAGAGAAGGGAGGGGGGTAGGGGGGAGGCGGGGAAGGGGGGAAGAGGGTGCTATAGTTGTAGGGATCTTTAAAGTGTTGATATTGATTTCAAATTTTCAAACTAATTTTGGTTACAATTGATGGAAAATTTTATGTCATTTATCTAATTTTTCTAGGCCACATCCATTTGGACATCCATCCAAATTCGTTTGTGACCTAGATGTAGGTCCAATCTTGAACATGTTTTAGATTTAGATGGATTTTAATAAGACTAAGTTAATGTTAAATTTTTAAGGCCATGTCAATCCCAATCAAATCATGGTCCATTCCCAAAACGGCTCCAAATGGATTTTGATCAAACCAAGTTGATTTTGAGTAAAGTTCTAATTATCAATTTTTAAATTTATTTTGATTCAATTTTGTTCAATTTTGATATGATGTATTTGATTTGTTTAAATCAAATCCACCTCGAATAGACACTAAAAAAATTGAACAAACTACATGACCTTGCACCAAAAAAGTTTTTAAAAACTCAGAAAAAACTTAGTATTCCAGTTAACCATATTCACCCTTTGATGTAATTTCATCCATAGCCCTCCCCACATATGTGGGTTTGAATTCACAAATGAACATATTAGACCAAATTTTAAACTAAGATTTAAATAAAGGTAAATGTTTGTAAGATGGGTAAATTAATGATTATATATTAATTAAAGATATATTAGTTTATTTGTGTGATCTAAACATATGTACCCAAAGATCAATACATTTTAGTGCAATACCCAAATATAAACCAATTGGTGACAATATTTCAAAAATCTCATGAATTAAATGGTAAAAACATGTGGATCATCTGAAAGGTTATTGGTAACGAACGTATTTTGCTAAAACTCGTCACCAATTAAATTTACAATAATATGTGTTTTTATTTTTCAATTTGCAAATGTGCTACTATATTGAATATAATTTTAAAAATGTAATTTGACGAACATAACTAGTCTTGATTTCAAATAAAAATTGCATGATGTCCAGTTTTTGTTAAATGGGTCGTCGTACATTCATGGATTAGTGAATTGGGCATGCATCTTTAAAGTCATAACATGGAGTCTTAAGGTTGTAAACACATGTTGATATTGCAGTTATGATAGATTAAAAAATGCTTACATAGTGTTTAAATGTTTTGAAACAAGAAATCAAACATTGGTTACACTACTTAAAACTGTTTAAAAATATTTGATATTAATTGGATTATTTTCAAAATTTATCACATATTACATTATTATATTAAAAATTATGATTTAAATTTATTAAAAATTCATGAGATTTTGGAATAAAATGTGATTTTAGTCATGTAAATTAAACATTGGTTACATTTCATGTGGCTCTTTAATTCGTGAATGTACACACCAATATTATTGTCAAATTTATCCCACTATTTCAAAACAAATTGAAATGTGAGAATGGAAACCAAACCAAAAAATATCATTATTTTTATTAAAAATGAAAGAATAAAAACATTTTATGTGTTAATCAATAATAATTAATTGGCTATTCATAAATCTAACTATTGTAATTAAAACAACCTACATCTTTTCCTTTCTTTTTTTCAATTTTTTGATATAACTAGTGGTGATCGTCCTTAAATTGATAGACATATATTTTGTAGAAATGTGCCCTCCAATTACATTATAGAAATACGAAAAGGCTTTCCATAAATTAAATACTTATGTTGGAACAATAAATAAAAAATTGGCCCCATCTCAAGTAAAACAAATTGGAACTACAAATGCAACCCCACCCCCACAAGACAAATTACAAATCAATCTCTTTGCCAAACCTTAAACCCTACACCCAAATATAACCAAACCCTAAACCCTAATACAACTGGACTTAAAACCCTAAACCCTAATACAAACGGACCTAAAAACCCTAAACCCTAATACAACCAGACTTAAAACCCTAAGCCCTAATACGACCGAACCTAAAACCCTAATAAGGAAGGTGCACACACATTTGGAACCTACATGGTGGTATGTGTGAGAAAAACACCATTTTCCTCATCAAGATTAAATTGGGATATGTTTGAGAACATCGACAATTTATTTTTTTTTGTCAAAAAAAAAATCTGAAAGAAAAAAAGAGTTAGAAAAATACCACCCCCAAAATGAAAAGCAAAGGATTAAACCCTAAACCCTCCCAACAAACCACCCCAAAAAATAAATAAAAATAAAAAAGAAAATTCAACAAACAACAAATAGGTGAGTAGGTAACCACAAATTAGCAACAACTTGTTTTGGGAACGACTACTTTTGATAGGGAACGTTTCTACGATTTGAAGGAACAGTTGAGTGGAAGTTACAGTTTGGAGAGTTTTCTGGGGAACTCTTTCGGGAACGTCATGGGAGCTTTCCTGCTTCCTGACTCCATCGCTGCTGCTGCTGCAAGGATAAGTAGCTGCTGCTGCGCTCGCTGTTGCGACAAACCCTAAGCTCGTTCGCTCGCTGGCTGCTTCCTTATCATCATCGTTGGTCCGTCTTTTCTTCGACCACGGGTCACGGCGCTTGCGTCTGCACATGGGGATATCTACGGCCCAGTAATGGCGTTATTGGGTCACGGCTTTTTGGAACCACGGTACTCGTCATCTCTGTTCGTACTTAATTTTTTTATTTTTTTTATTTTTTCTTTTTCCGTCATTGGGGTTCTTGTTTTAGTGTGCAATTGCGGAATTTGTAAGGGAAGAAAGGGCGGAAGGAAATGCAGTAGAATTATGGTAAGATCAAAGCCCTATCAGAAGGGATGGAGACTTGCGTACATTTTTGTGTAAATGAATTTAAAGAGAGTGTAGCAACGTTTGAGGAAAATTGCACGGTAGTAGTATTGTCGTTATTGCAACGAGCAAGTGAAGGTTTCGGGACACCTTTTAATTTTTATCATTTTTTTCCATGTTCGTGGTCGAGTAGCATGGAATCGTAGAGGCGTAGTAGTTTTTCGTAGTCTCTGCTGGATGATGATTTTTTGGAAGCGTGAAAGTATCGGGGTTGGTTTTAGGGTTTTGGAACCCTAAGTTAGTCAGACGGTTGCAGTGTTATTGTTTTGACCACGAAATGATTGTGGCATTGTGTTGTTCTATTGATTTTGGAACCGTGTTGGAACTTCGCTTAAACCTCCAGATCTCTGAGCAGTTAAAAGTATGCCGCAGTTGATTTGACTGTGGTCGTTGGATAATTGTCATTTTGTGAAGAATTAAGGTTGAACGCCCATCTTTTAGGCTGGTATTTCTTGAGAGAGAGAGAGAGAGAGAGAGAGAGAGAGAGAGAGAGAGAGATGTCGTTTTTGCTTTCTGAATGTATACATCTGTCAGATTTTAATCCAGAAATGTCAAGGGTTTCTGTTTCTGTGTTGTAGGTACAGACCTCAGCATAACAGGTGCATGGTCACTCCATGAGCTGCAATCCAAATTCAGGGACAGTGTTGTTGTGAAAGACTAAGCAGCTTGATCATGATGGAGATGGGGTATCACAAATGTAGACCTTGTAGCATACACCTCTTAGTAGATCCTGAAGACACATACATGCCCCAGTAAACCCTAGATGAGAAGAAAGTGGATTCTGGGGCCCTGGAAAACCTTAGTTAGATGTTGTTGTAATGGCCTAGTAATCTTCACAGGGAGCCATGGCAGTGCACGAAAAACTGAAGAAGAAGTGGCAGCAGTTGTGGCAAAGCAACCTGACTATCATTTTTGTTTTCATTGCTTTGCAAAGTTTTGCAGAGTCTTGTAAAGCTCTGTAGGAGTGGGCTGAAGAGTTAGCTCTGGCTTGCATCGCCCAGCCATGGCTATGTCAAAACTCATGCACAGGAGTGCATATGAAACAATTGAGGAGCTTGAAAGAGAGTTGCAACAGTCTTACACAAGTTTTCAGACAGTGCTTACTTCTTCTTACCATCTTAGTCACTCTCCAGCCACCACACCACAGCTTCTGCAAGCAATACTGTATGCCATTCTCACTAGTCCTAACCCTAGTTCTTCATCTTCTTACCTGACCCGTCTCACAGCTGTAACAGCTTCAACCAGCGATGGATATGCACCATTTGTCGATCTTCTTTATCGCCTTGTCAATGAGTTTTACCCAAAGCTTCTTGAATGGCCACGCAGTCAAATCCTTTGGCTCCTTCGACAACTTATCAAACTGGATGCTGTGGATGTTGAACCTTTGTGCTTGTCGCTTCTCCGTCAAGTTTCTGGAGGAGATCTGAGCTCTGGAAATGTATGGCTTGCAGAGGAACTTCTGGATATCCTGCAGACAAATGTGTTGTGGCTGGATGAGAAACCCTCCTTGTTCACAATGGCTCTTTACACCTATCTCCGCCTCTTACCTGATCACACCATGGCAACATCGAAAGTGGAGGGTTTGACTGAATTGAGGCAGAAAGAAACTACATTCTGTGTGCGTCTTTTACGGGAGAAGTTCCATGATTGTATCTTGATTGGCCGTGACCTCATACGGCTTCTCCAGGATGTTTCCTTGATTCCAGAGTTTGAGTGTATATGGCGAGACTTGTTGTCAAATCCAGCTGCCTTTAGGGATCCAGGATTTGGTGACATAGCTCAGCTTTATGCGGTGAGAACACCCACACGATATCTTACTTGCCGCATCACCCCTGACATGGAGGCACAGATCAGGTTCATGCTTACGAGTGTGAGAATGGGGAGCCAGCGACGAAATCAAACATGGTTTGCTCAACGGTACCTCTCCACCCCTGAGAGTGAGACCCTTGTTTGTGATCTCATCCGTTTTATATGTTGTGTTCACCATCCAACGAATCAAATCTTGCAGTCAGATATTGTGCCACGCTGGGCTATTGTGGGTTGGCTTCTCAAATGCTGTAAAAGCAACCATGTCGAAGCAAATGCAAAGCTTGCACTATTCTATGATTGGCTGTTCTTCATGAGCAAGGTGGATAATATCATGAACATTGAGCCAGCCATCCTCCTTATGGTGCACTCCATCCCCAAGTATGTGAACATGACACATTCCCTCCTTGAGTTTCTATTTCTCTTGATCGATCACTATGACCCTGTTCACCGGGACTTGATCCAGAAGGGTGTCACATCATCTATTGACATCTTGGTTGGAAAGGGAGTGGTGCGGTCACTTGAGCCTCTCTCTGCCTGCAACCTTGTTGCATCTTGGCTTCGGGAGAAACTACACGTCTACTTTCCTCTATATTGCAAACCAGACATGTCAGAGGAGGCTGGAAAGCATGCAAAGCCTGAGCTGCTGCAGCCAGATGGGGCCCTGGGGATGAAAACCTTGGCTTCAGGGGGTTATGTGCCAGGTTCAATGTCTGCCCGTGCTTCTGGGAGTGCCTTGGCCCATAGTCTTGAAACTTCTGGACACTCTTTGGAGGAATCTAGGCTCCTCAATTCTGGGGCAGAGACAGTTAGCCGGAAACGACGACGTCCAGGTTAGTTAGTTTTGCCAATTTGCTTCTGAAACAGATAAGCTAGAAGCATAAGAACTTTATAACTAGTTGTGGGGGCAGCAATCTTAGAGAGAAAAGATGCATACTCTGAATTGTGACACCTTTTCAGAATGTTCAAATGCTGTGAATGGTGTGACCTTTAAAGAATGGTTTGCTAACAAAGCTTCTGACTTCAGGTGCTACAGAGAGGTTAGCGATAGAGATGGAAGCAAACTTCGATGAACTGGCAGTTGCTGTGGCACAATCAGAAGAGGTGTCACTCGGTGTGCTGGAGAGGCTTCTGACCTCATTCCTATCTGTCTATGATCAAATGAATAGCGAGAAACTTGCAAAAGTGGAGGAGACAGCATCTGTATTGGATTCAGGGCTGGACATGTTATCACCATCAACCAATCATTCACAAGAGGTCTTCTCTTCTTCATCCTTGGGAGTGTACAAGTTTGCTTCCCAGGTTGTGAATATTCTGAAAAAGGGTGGGTATGAGATGTTTTCACCTCTTGCCAATTTGCCCTCAGAGAAGCTAAAACTTGAAGAAAATATGTCTCTGACATCAACATGTCTGCGGCTTTATGTGAGGAACAGCCATCCACAGTTATGTCAGTTGCTTGTGGCATGGCATCGGGAAGGCCTAGCAGTTGGTCCACGCCTGCTTTGTTATGTATCTAGGTATGGATCTCAAACCTAAACTTTGCAGTTTGGATGTCAAACCACAAACCATATGAACCAGATCACCAACTTCACCCTAATGCTGGATGTGGATCCCTTTCAAAATCTGTGACCTTGAATTGGAAAAGAATTGGTACAAAGACTTTGTGGGTGTACATACTTTTGTGGGAGTAACTGTACATTCAAAATATATTCTCAATTGTATCTGTAGTTGAAATGATTGTATGAAATCAAGTTTTTTTTCCCCTGCAATGATGTGTCTTATCCAATTTTCTCTTTTTAGTTTTGCTCAGGAGTTGGGGGGAGATTTTCTGGTTTCAAGAATTGTGCAAACAAAGCTTCATCGTGTGTATGAGGATGCACTTTGGTCTTCAAATAAACAAATAGCCTTTGCTTTGGTGCATTCATCTCTCAGGCTTTTTTCTGATGGCTTGCTCTTCTGTATAGGCTTGCTGAGGAGGTTGCGACTTCTTCATGCAGCAGCCTAGGTTTGAAGGGTATCACAGGAAGCCTTGAAGTGGAACCAAGGGATTGCACAACTAGAGGATCAGAACTAGACAAAACTGACACTGGAGGGCCTCCTGTGGTCTTGGACTTTGATGAGGAAGGGGAGGTCCTGGAAAGCTCCATTGAACCTCCCTTTGAAGGGATCCACGAAAATGGAGGAGGCAGATCAGCTTTTGGTTGGCCTAAGACTGGTCATCAGAGTAACTTACCCAAACATGTAGGGAACTGTGTTTTGAAATTGCAGTCTAGAGACTTTGTTAGTCAAACTGCTGTGGCAAATGCCTTCAAAGCATATGAAAATTTCTTAAAGCAAACATGTAGTGGGAGTTCAACAGCCTTTCCTCCTCATTCATCAGGTGACACAAATGACACTCCCAATCACAAATTGATGGAGGTCACAGAAGAGGGAGGAGGAGCAGTGACAACTGTAGGAAAGTCAAATAATTCAGGATTAGAGGCAGATAGCCTGGATGCAGGTCTTGTGACCCATTTAGAAACCTGTCTAGTGTGGAACACACAGAGACTGTTACAAGTTTTACCTTCAGTCTTCCGCTATCTTCCGCACTTGGCGACAGGAAAAGAGTACATAGTGCAGTTGCTGGTTACCACAGTTGATCCTGTTGAACTTTCCAATTTTGAATTTTGGTTGACACTCGGAGAGTTGGCTGTAATGGGCAACCAGTCTGATGCTCTTACCAGACTCACAAAGGCATCATTGAGTTGGGAGTTCATGGAGCAGCAGTATTTCTGGCGCTTAATGGTTGCAGAGCTTCAGGCTGGATCTCCATCCACAGTCCTCCAGGTACATCCTCAAAACACCTGTGGAATTGGGATTTTTTGCTTTACATCTGCATGTAGTATCTGTTAGTTGACCCTTATAGTTTCTTTACAGGTTAGAAAATTTCAACTAGCTGTTCTTGATTCCTGTAACATGTTGTGTCTCTGTGATGTGTGTGATGTTGCAGGTGGTAAAAATCTGCCTTGGGGTGGTGAACCCACTTGTGAACCTGGATGCACTATCAGGCCTTATTTCACTTCTCAGATCACAAACCCCAACAGGGCCTCTATTGAACACAGTTCTTTCCCTCTCGCCCAAATTTGGCCGATTTGTTGCAGTGGTTCTTGCTGGGTGGATGGCTTCTCATTATTCACTGCTACTCTCCTGCCTCCGTCAGTTAGGTCTCAGTGGCGAGCTTAAGGACAGCCATAACAAGAAGGGGGAAGCTTTCAGTGACACTAAGTCTGGGCTCCAAAGGTTTGTTTTGCCCATATGCATTTTCCCCAATGTTTGCAAGTTTATGGCCATTGAAGTGAGGAGGTGTTCAACCTTCAGGACTGTGCTGTGACCATGTTGCTTGTGTGTGGATTCTTACAGGATTATGATTGACACTTGGGATTCAATGCCATATTCTGTGTAATTAATGCTGCCTGCTTTTGCAGATGCTGATGCTTATGTTTTTTGTTTCCTCATCAGGTCTGAGAAAATTAGCAGCTCAACTCTGGTAGCACTTCTTGATGCCTTTGAGGATTCTGAAAATGGGAGGAGCAATACAGATGAAAAGCCTGCGAATTCTCGTTGTGTGGGTGAAGTTCGGCATGTACTTTTGAAACTTGCAGGTCTTGGGGGTTATGATGAACCTGTAGGGATGGCACAAAATCATACAGAGACAGTTGTGGGAGAAATTTCCTAATTCAGGTAATTACAGTATGCTTATATGCAGTCTTGTCTCTGGAGTCATGTTCACATGTTCAAATAAGAGTATGCACGTGTGTCATAAAGCTGGGTGCAGGGTCTATGTACTTGTGATGATGGTTGTAGTTATCACATAAATAATACAGAGAATGGGTATGTTTGTTCTGAAAATCAGCAGGATTCTTGTCAACAGAAGAGTGTAGCTGAAACTTGCAGCTCTGCAAGCCATCAAATTGATGTAAAAGGTGTGTCCTGCCATACAGATTGTCCATCATCATGGCTCTGCTTTTCCTCAGGGAATACTTCGCAAGTTTGTGGATTTCATTTGCTGACTGACGGGCTTCCTCTATTTCATTACTAGCAAGTCTGCACCTATCCTTGCTGGGCAGCATGACCAGAATGTATTTTTATTGTCCATCATCAACCTTGTTGGAGGGACAAGGGAGGCAGTTTGGATCGTCATGAAGTGAGGCAAGAACAGTTTGGAATCTGGCGACACATGTTAAGCAGTCATCTGAAACATCCTGATCAACATTGCAAAGGTTGTTCAAGCATTCCAGTGTTCTGTAGTAGAGAGCCTATTACAACATGGGTAGCTATATAGAATCATCTGTTTCTATTCTTATCAACACCCACTCTGTTGTCATGCAGTTAGTTTTTACCATTTTCAGATATTTGTTTTACCTCTATGAGTGATATATTCTCACAATGTAGGTAAAGGTGTGGGTTTTTTGTATTCCTGTCGGAAGACATTTTCATTGGTGGTCACAGAAAGGAAAATGTCATCTCATCTGATATTACTCACAGCACTTACTAGACTTTGTTTTGCCATTTCTGCAGGTCTCTTGAAAGACTGAGAGAATGAAAGCACTTGTTGCTTAAGAAGGCCTCCACCTATATGATTGAAGGAGCTACAGAAGCCTGTTTCTTGGGAACAGCAGTGTATGCAAGCTCATAGGGAATTTGTCTCACACTACTGCATCAGACTCTCAAACCTTGGGTGCTCCATTTAACACAGCACCTGTGACTGGTGGGGAAGATTTTAGCAGAGGGACCCCAGTGTACAATCCAATGTTATTCTGCTGCCTGTATTTGCAGACAACAGCACATGTAGTTGATTTCAATCTGTGGCCCTGGTTGCGGCATAGAGGTTTGTGAAAGGACCCGGTTTTGGCTAATTATATGGGTTTCCACAACACATCAGGGAATGGAACGGTACATTGGAACTTGAATTTGGCAGAGTTTTTACACAGGTCTCCCTTAGGGAGCCCTCAGTCCATTTGTTAATCTACACTTCTTCACAAGGGTTGACTACTATTGTTGGGTTTTCTAAACACTAAAGTTACACTCATTTGGGGTGTTTCTGTCACCAAGTCTCCAGAAGGTAGAAATTTCTCCCCCCAACTGGCCTGATGCTTTATTCATGACACTTGCAAGGTTACAACTGCACTCATTCTAGTTCTGTTTGTGTTTTGATTTGGCTGGAACTGACACAAATGTTACCTTCCAAGTGCTATTGCAGGGTGACTGAATCTCATTGATATTTTCTCTCTACTGGTTAGAGCCTTTAGGTTGCCATGGTGTGGATTCAAAGTCACTCTACCTCCACTCTATTGGCTATCTGTACAACTTTTGCCCCTGAAAGCACAGTTGGCATGAAAATCACCTACTAATCATGAACAGGGTGTGAGAGAGATACAGGTGTTTTCAGAGACTTTCAGTGAGTTCCTGTGGGTTCTGAACCCAACTGCAGGGGTCTGTACAACTGTGGTGTGGCTGGCAAATAAGACCTTTGGGAGTGTGGTGGCTTTACAGGTCCATTGCACTAAACTCTGCTACTGTTTAAGAAAGTTTGGCTCATTTTGAGTGAAGAGTGTTGAATGTCATGCCCTAGTTAGTGGCTGTTGTGTAGGACCATGATGACTGGTGGGAGTTGGGAGGTCATGGGCTGGCATATCATTCACTAATGTAAAGTGTCTGTTCTTTCTTTCATGGATGGCTGATCTGTTAGTTGGAAAATGGTGTTAACAGTTGTTGGGCAACAATTTGGAAGTAGTACCCAAATTCTCAGGTTTTCTGAGTTACCACATTCCACTTCATGTTTTACTACAAAGCCAACTATCTTCCACTTCCTAGGTCCCCTAAACCCTAAAGTACCCTGAACTCGTGCTATTGCGCCCCAGTTTTGTTGAAACCAGGGGTGGAACCATAATTCAGTATGAAACAGTTTCATAACCTGGGCCAAGGTCTAGAGGCTGGCTAGAAATGTGGAGGCTTAATTGGCAAGGCAAGCATCTCAATGGTGTTTTCATTGGCCACCATTATTTTGTGTGGAGGCAAATTGCAGCTACCTAGTCACTTAATAACTTGAAATGAACCGTGAGGCTAAAAAGCATGTTATAAAATTTATTGGCAAAACCATGCTTCTCATTAGAAGTTTAAGCGGCAATGAGTTAGAGACTTAAATAGTAATTAAAGTGATTAACTTAAGGTTGAAATAGAAATGTGGCTTTTAGATCAATGTTTTGATGGAAATTGCCATAGTGCAATGTGGAGAAACACGACATAAAATGATAGTATGAAACACAAGTAACAACAGAAGATCCAAATGCAAAAAATATTAAGTAAACAACATAGACCCAAAGAAGCAAGGGGGTTAGAACCCTGATTCTTTTGAATCTTGCCCACTTAAGCCCAACTTAGACCTACACAATCCACTCACATTAGAACCTAACCTGCAAACCCACATGGTAGCCTATGCCAATGCAAAAAATAAAATCCAATGGTTGAATACAGAAACAAAATAACCTAATTGCTCAAAACATTTGGAAAGCACAACAATAAGAGGCAAAAGAAACACCAGGAGTGATTGACACAATGCAATGTATATGATGAAAATTAACCAACAATGAAAATGAGGTGTAGATCTAGACCTCCCTTCCACGATTTATATTTATGCCTATGAAGCTTGCAAATGAGCTGCATACATTTGGTACCAAGCTAAATTACATTATAAATCTACAATCAATTGCCATAGGAGCTACAATTCAAAAGTTGCACCAAGACTTAATGGTATTACAACCAAAAAATCTAAGATTTAGTTGCATACCTCACCTTATTATCAGTCCAATCCTTGATAGCATCCCCAAAAGGAAAAGTATTCAAACTATAATGTTCCTATGCAAACATCTTCATAACCAAACCTAGATGGGTAGTTAGCTTATTTCGCAACTTGGATTTCATGAATGACAATGTGGAGAAGCAACGTTCATTTTCTACACTACCCAAAATCATAACTACAAGTAGCTCTAGTAAAGCAAAACATTTAGACAATTGATGTTGTAAGAGGGTGCTAGATGCAAGTTTAGATTACAACTGGGTGCTAAGGTTACATAGGACTGGTAGTTCCAAAGAATTTGCATGGTTGCTTTACATAGTAATCTTGAAAAAAGATGCTCCAAGATCAAATTTGCCTTCATCAAGGAAAGCTGGGATCTTCACCTGATCAAAATATGAGCCAATAGTTTTCTCAAAAAAAGAAAAAGCTTTTAATAAGGTCAAATGACCCTAAAAAGTGTCTTCAACAAAAATGTTCAAGCATTAAGGATATATGATGCTTGAGGCATTCATCAATTCTTGACTTGGGAATTAACACTCAAATTCTGAAATCAGGCACACAACAACATGTGAACATGCACTAAGAAAAATCATGTACATTAAGACCACACTGCCTTACAACTAGAGCTCAAAAACCACTCAAGTGCAACTATGTTGTAACTATGTCTTTCAAAGCGCAATTCCTATGCAACTACATTTTATAAATATGGTGATTTAATAAATAAATTTTCACATCATAAAATAAACTAGTTGTTTGATAGTTGTGTTGTAGTTCTAAATGTGTTTCGTATATGATAATTTATACCCATTGTATTTACACATATAGTTAACTACATTTGATTTTTTGAAGAATTGCATTGTAGTTGTAACACATGACTTAGTTAGGATTGTTAAAAATGAGCTACACATTGAACAACTTTTCTACAATTAGTGGAGAGTTTTCATACATGCAATTACACCATGTGTCAGCATTCCCACTGTCCATGAAGTACAAGCCTTGTAATTGGTTTTCAATTATGAAGTTTGTTTGTGCAACTAGTTGGCCACTAATATGCTACTACTTGTCCATTATTGTGCCAAGTCTATTGCACCACATTTATGCCACTACATGGTCATTTGGATGCCACTAGCTATTACATGTGTGTCATTATGGGGCCACAATATTGGCACTATTTTACAACTAGATGGCCATTATGGTGCCATTACTTGACCACTAATAAAGTACTACCGATGCACTATCCATATAAAATGTGAATTTATATATTTCAAATTGGATCCCAATGTTACATAAATTTTTATCAATTTTGCACTTGCTCATGTAGCCTAGAAAAATTATAGGTGATTATTTTGTAGATAGTTCCTTGGCACCCACAAGGGTTGCATCTTGTGACATATTTAATATATAATATTTAGAAATATTTTACTAAATATTAAATATTAATTTATGAGATAATTTATTCAATTATTTTGAACTAAAAACTAGATTAAATAATTAACCCTGAATTTAAATTAATCAATTTAATTCAAACAATTTTTGAAATTAAAGGCAACATGTATATTCTATTAAACATTTAATAAGGGTGTACATATGGATATGTCTTTATATACCTTGATGTCTTCTAATCAAATTCATATTTATTATTTAATATTTCATAATGAATTATTTGTTAATATTTTATTAATTATTAATTAATATGTAATATACTTAATTTTTATGAACTAATTAATTAAGCTGAATAATAAACTATTCATATGAATTCATTAATAAAATTTAATTAATTATTTTTATTTAATTCAGATAATAATAAAGAAATAAATATCTAAACTCAAAGAATTAATTATCTAATAACTAATTATCTAAATTCATTAACTAAATAATTATTTAATTTTTGATTAGTTAATTAAAATAATTTAGATAATAAAAATAAAAATTTTAGGTGAATAATTACTGAATTTTATTTGAATTCAGATCATCAATTATCATAATAATTATTTTGGATAATTACTTATCTGACATTTATTTTGATAATTAATTATCTGAATTAATTAACTGATTATCTGAATTACATTAATTATTCAAATAATCAATCTAGATAATTAATTATTAGATATTTAATTCAAAAAAATAAATTTCAAATAATTATGTTAGGTGATTAATTATAAAATTTAGATTAACTATAAAATTAAAATCAAACAAAAAGCATGTGAGATTTTTTTTTTTTTTTTGTAATTGCAATTCAATTGCAATTAAAGTGGAACTAAAAGATTTAACCCATATGCTTTCTTTTCAAATTTTCATTTCACAAACTATATAAAGGAGGCCTTTTTTTTGTATTCTCACATTAAAATACATTTGCCATGTTGGGATGAGCTCATAAAAATTTAACCCTAAAAACAAACACAAAAAAATAAAATAAAAAAAATGTGATTACTTTTTAGTTCACCTACCTTTCTACATTCCTACCTATTTGCCTACCTAAGTAAATAGGTCTTACTTTTCTACCTACCTATGGCTATGTACCAACCTACCTAGGTACTTATATATATATATTTGTTTCCAAATTTTAATTAATATCCCACATGACAACTTTTGATTGTGCCATGTCATAATTTATGACCATCTAAAATTCATCTAACCTTATGATTATTCAAAAAAAATCACCAAAAAATCTTCATAGTGCCAGTTGATAAATTTTGATGAATGGATGTAAAATGACATCATAAGGACATTATAATTGTAGTCATAGAGGAGTTGCATAGTAGTTGAAAAAAGAATTGTGACAAAATTGTAATTGAATTACAACAAGTTGTTCTAGAGTGTGATTGTACATAAGTGAGTTGCATCTCTTGCAATTCATGCAATTTGTCTAATAACATTCATGGGTGTAAAAATACAATGAGTTGCAAATGGTCATGGGTTCATTCATGGTTGGGGTTCCAAAAAGAAGTGTCTAACCAAAAAAAGACTTTAAAGGGTGTGATCATAATCAAATGAGCCAATGGTGACAAAGGACTCAAGGATTGTAGTCCTTTTTGTGGTCATTTTCACTTTCTCATAGAAAGGACTTTTGGGATGAAATCTTTTGCAATATGTTACTAAAAATGCATATAATTTTTTCAATTCATCACATTTTTTGTATTAATTTTTCATGAATAATTAATTTTTAAAAAAGTGCATATTCTACCAAATTTTGCATTTTTTTTTGAAAAATTATCTTAATTTCAAATTGTATGAAAATATGCTAACTATTGAATTCTTTATTTTATTGTTTCATAAACTACAACTTTTTTTTAAATGTCATGTACATTACGCCCCATTTACATGTGGTAAAAGACTTTTGAAATTTTAAAAATTCTGTTCAATAGATTTTTAATTTTTTAAAATTAAAAATTTCACAACTTTCAAATTGTGGTTGTTTTTTGAGTGTGGATAATCAATTAACATCATTTCAATTTTATTCTCGTCAAAATTATTTTATAAAGAGAGTTTTTAATTTAATAATTTACAAAATTAACTACTTTTGATGCAAATGTTGGTCAAGTTCAAAGGTCCTTTATTAAAACCAAAACCCAAATTATTTTTTTCGATTTTTTCAATATTCATATTAGTCATTTAACACAACATTCCATGATTGACATGACATTAAAATGGCACCACAAAAATATATCTAACAAGATTATAGTTTTTATTGAGTTTTGGCGGTCGCCCGATGTGCTTTTTGGCTCGTTTGATTGTGATTATACCATAAAGTGCAATTTTAGATTTTCATAGTGTCTAGTATATTAGAACTATGGTGTATTTCTATGTTCCTACAATTAGAGTATTGAAAAAACAAGTTATAAAAAAAATTCAACAATTATTAGATGTTGTATAAATTTTTTTTTGAGTCCTTTGACTAATTTATGGTCAAGTGTCCATAGTACACTTTTTTGTTAAAGGAATGCAAAGGAATGCATAAAATGATGTAATTAATTTCAAAATTTTTAAATAAGAAAAACATGCTTCCCTTTATGCAATTACATGTTCATTATGTTAATTTGATGAAAAATAAAATCACATGAAAATTTCAAAGTCTTGAAATTTTGAAGCAAACAACTATAAAGGAAATTATTTTTTATTAGATAAGTTGGCTATTTTTTTATATGCATTAGGTTCAAAAATTTTAGCTTTAGATGCATGTCACATATGTAGGAAATAATAGTGTGGAGAAACATGTTTATTATATTTTAGAAGCCCATTTTGCATTTTTTGTGTTTTTGCTTACAAACCAAAATATTCATGCACAATTATGTATGCATGTGAAAAATCACCATCGCCACATGAATTATCTTATATTGGACTATTCAATTTTCTCCTTAATATTTGTTTCATGTAAATGTTATTCGTAAAAAATAGCTCTAAGAAAGTCTTGGAATCCTTTTTCTTTTTTGTGGTACCTCAATCATGAATGAACCTTTGTTGCAACTCAAAATCTGAATTGCAAGCCTAATTGCAAAACACCTTTTTTCTCATAGTGATTACAATTTGATAGCTTCAAAACAAATTATTTAATCATCTTTGGTGGCTAAAGTGAACACCCTAATGTATGGGCATTTCTTATGTAGTTGATACGACTTACCTTGGAAATAAAGATCACATATTGAATGTTTGTTACTAAATTAGTAAGCAATTGGTCATTGTTATAATCATGTAAGTCCAAAAATGCTTTGAAATGTTCTTGGCCATACTTTGTTTCTAGATCAAAATACAACTTGTATAATTTTGCACAACACAATTAACAATAGTCACAAAATCACACACAAATGTGTCATGTGCTTGAACAAACTTAAAGAGTGCATGAATTGTTTCTAACATGGGCATGATGCACATCAACCTTACTACCACCTCGATGTTACAAAGATATTCAAGGTTTGTCTTTGTTGCCACCACATGCTTTAAGTCATTGCTCATGTGAACCACTAAGGTTTTGTATTCAACAAACATTTTCTTCATTGGGGACAACCTAGAAATCCACTTAGTCTTTACATTGTGTAGTAATTTCAAACCCTTAATTTCAAGCAACTTGGCAAGGTTGTTATGTTCAAGGTGTTTATTTGGTGAAGAAAAATAGTGTGTAAGTGGTTTGCAACAAGTTTTTAAGCTTAGTAACCAAGGGTTGATTAGAAAGGGTCTACATTGTTAGGTTGGTGTGATGTGCCATGCAATGAGTGCATTTCAATTATAAATGGTGCTACTTTAGACTTGAGTTGTGTAACAACACTAATTTATATGGTTGTGAACATTGTAACCCCATTAGATCCAAAACATGAAGTTTGTTAGCAACATGTTCTGTTGTCAAGCCCCCATATTCCATCAACGACCTTAGTATCAATGCAGTGAGGTTATTAATAGTGCTTTCATTAAATAACCTTTCAAGGTTTAATAATAGTGGCAACCTCCTAAAGCCATCAACAATGTATGCATGCATATTACACCATGATTGATTGTTGATATTGGTTATTTCATCATAGTTGATAGCAATGTACTCAACTTTTTGGATAACAATTTTCATGGATTCCATGACAATGCGATGCATCATTTCTACCATCTCCCAACTCGAGGAGTCATGTTCATGCTTGTGAGGCATGTTTTCCACCTTTAAGAAATCAAATAACATCTTCATGCTTTCAAAATTAGTCATAGGTTGATCGAGTTTCAAAAGCCAAAATATGGCAACAAATTGCAAGAACTTTTGCTTATTTTCCCGAGCCAAACCCTACAACAACTCATAAACCCATTGAAATTTCCATTTGCTACCAACCATTGTTAGCATTCCTTGCCATAATGTAGCATTGGCAAGTAACCAATAAGAGAACAAAGCAAGTCTTGTGAATCATATTGAAGACAGGGCAAGGGGAGGTGGCGATGTCACAATAATTGACATTATGCACAATCAACAACCTAACTCATCAACACATAGATAAATGGGCAAACAAGTTGGTTACAAGGTGGCTAAAAGTAAACATCGATGATATTGATCTCAATCATTGGCCACTTATGGTAGGTCAATGTTGACCTGTCAATGATTCTCGCCTTTCACATGATTGAATCTAGGACTAGCGCTAGATCCATTGGTTAGGGTTATGGTGAAAGGGATCCAGCTCAAATCCATCCATTTTATCAAAGCCATGTCATTTGGCCATGTTAAAATTTGCCACTTGGTGAAGTTTCGCCCAAAAAAAAGTATTATACGGCATTAAACACCATTTTTGTAGGATTAGGCACAAGACTTTTTAAGACCCTTTTGGGGATTTGAAGTACTCCTCATTAGGCCAATAGGTTGAGTGAAAATAACAAAAGCTTTTGTAGGGAAAAAATTAATCCCATTTCATGAAATTATGAATCAATTTAATTTTAAATAAGGTAGGTGGGGAACGCCTTTACAAATTCCTTAATGTGTAGGGAGATTCACTCTAGTTAGGCATTACAACCTCAAGACTAAGACCGAAACTTAAGGTCTAGTGTGTAATGCCCTAATTGGAGTACTTCCTTTCTGTAACAAGTGAGGAACACAACTAAATCTAAACAATGACTACAATAAAATTCTAGGATTTTATTAAAAAATTTGTTATCTTATATTGGAATTTCTATTGCAACAAGATCTTACATTGTAATTTGTGCTTTTGACAATAAACTACCCATGGGCCCTAGGAGCAAGAAATGATGCTTGGTGAAGTACTCTAAAATAACAAAAGGGTAAGGTAGATATGTTGGTGAGTGAACACTTAAGCTCTAAAAAAATGTGTATTCACTCTCTTATCACTTTTTGCTGTGGAGACCATGACCAAAAAACATATTTGAAAGAAAAACTTATCAACCCCAATTACAAGTTTTAAGAATTGATTGTTTGATTATAAGGTATAACCAAATGATTGCTAGTTGGGCAATGTTTGCTAATGGGTCATCTTTTGAATTGTCTAGGTGTCTGTTCATCTATTGGTGTTTGGTGATGGATGTTCTACCTTACATCCTTGAGATTGCTAATTGCTCCTTACCTTGCAAAGACCTTAAGCTAAGAGAAGAAAATAAGGGTACCATGAGTTACTAGATCTCATTATCTATTATCTTCATTTAATGGTAGTTATCATATTGAACATACCATATCATCTAATTGACATCGATCAAAGTGTCTAGTGAAACAAATAATCAAGAATGAGATTACTAACATATAGTTTTTATGACATGTATTTAATTATAAATAAACTTCATGGCATGGATGAAATAGTCACTTGAATGAAATGAATGTATGGATTACATTCACATATGATAACTTTAGCTTAAGTTTGATTTAAAATTTCAACTTTACACAAGAACCTTAAGTGTTAGCTTTTATATTAGTTATTACTTTGAATTTAGGTTTTAGCTTAGGATTCATGTTCAAATATGTGTTCTAATATTTCACTTTTTAGAATAGTGAAATCTAAGCTTGGATTTTTAGTTTTTTTGTATAATATTGGAAAAAAAGGTGTAAAACAAAAATCTTATGAACTTGTTTTTAGTTATGTTAAAATCCTCATATGTTTTTGACCTTTTAAAAAAGAAATTTCAATGAAAAAAAAGTGCCCTTTAAAAATAACGTACTTACATTAACAAAAGCATCATAGAATACCATACCAAATTCCTCAAGGTGTACACTTAAAAACGCACAATAAGGTTTTTTGAAATTCTGGAAATGAGATTAACAACATCATGAGTCACTCTTGCTACAACATGTAAATAATAATAGATGGTGTATTATGTATATATTCAAAAACTTCTTTTAAAAATTCACTAATGCATTTCATTCTTTTATTTTATTCATATATAATGTTGTTTTAATGAATTCCATTGAATGGAGAATGAACTTTTGTTTATATACAAGTTGGTTATATTGTCCTATGCAAAGAATGACAATTCAATACTATTTACATACATCATGTCCTTGTGAGCTATGATGTGGCAATTAATTCACGTACCCAATGGATGAAATTCATTCACAGATGAAAGTTGATGATAAGAGTGAAATTATCAACATTAGACAATTGATAGTATGTACGTATATATACCAATTGATGGCATGTATATGCGTGTGTGTGGCATGGATGAAATCAATCTTGTATTAGTAAATAAAAACATACATATTATTGGGAATGCCATAAATTTATCTTTTACTAAACCTTCCATAAAAGTTGAGGGGTCAATTTTAATCCTAATTGTAATATTTTAGGCTTAAATGTAAACCTATATATGTATTTAGGTGTACTAGTCACTAAAACAAAACAAAAAGGAAATGAAATTCAAAAAGTGAATCAAGAACAAAAAAGAAAATGGATTAAAATAAACCTTCACTACAAGATCCTAAATAACATCACTAAATACATATAGGTATTGTGTATTATGGATATTATTCCGAGGCATAATGTCACACCATATTGGAACTACATTCATTTTGATAGCTAATGACAAAAGGTAATGGGCATTATGTGATGAAAAAATTGTGAAATTGTGTTATATGTACCTTAGATGGCCTCATAGACTTTTGCCTTACATTTGCATTCTTATATTCATATCAATCAACACTATGTCAAAAACATGGATCTATGATTACATGGCATAAGCAATAGTCCTATTTGATTACAAGTCACACAATCAAATTGGACTCATCACTTATGCCATCTAGTTGTATGAATGTAATCATGAATCCACATTTTTGGCATAATGCAAGGATATAACAAAGAAGTCTATAAAATGATACAAATTTTATCACAACAATATATATGCTTTGGTGGAGGTTGAGGAAGATATTAATTCATTTGATTATCTTGCACAAACTAACATGTTTTGCATAACAATTAGTCAAAAAAAATTCATTTGTAAGATTTATGTAAAGAGATGTCAGTTGCCTAAAATCATATTAGGTGTAGAATTATTGGTTGATTTTGAATCCCTAGTTCAAATAAATATGTTAGTGCATCAAAAAATAAAATAAAAATTGGATTCAACTGAAATGAAATACATGAAAAGATTATGCAAGTGAATAACATGCTGTCTTAGCCAAATATACAAAAAACTTTAATGGCAAATTTAGGTGGAGACTTGAGGAAAATTAACTAAACATTACAATAAAACCATGTCTTTTACACCCTTATCATTTTGACCATAATGAAATGTACTTTATTGAATTACTTTTTTGAAATGATTGAAGGGTTATTTTTTGCCCCCACCCAAAGTAGGCATGTTTGATTTGCCAAGGTTGCTTAAAATTTTCAATAAAATCAAATCACTTGATGCTAGTTAAATTGAGTCATGTTTATGTGGTGTTAATGTTTACAATGGTGGGAGTAATTTAAGTCATTCCATGGGTGACATGACTTGCTACATGGTTATATGTGTCAAATTTTTGTTATTAAATAATGCTACTTTATGTTCATATGTGCCAAGTGTACATGTGTAGGTCCTTTAGGCATGTAGGTAGGCAAATTGTAGATTTGTAACATAGATAGATTGGGATTAGGAATATAGGTAGGTTGCAACTATGCCTAAGTGGTGTACATGCATTAGTGAGGAGGTAGGTGGGAATCCTACATGTGCATAAGGGGCCTAGATGAACCTAGGCACATATTTTACATCCCTAGGTAACTTCATTGATTTTACATCATAATTTATTGATAAATAATTTTTGAATCACAAGTATGATTTATGTTACTTATTAATCAAATCTTGTCAATATCAACTAGCACCTATGTCACTTTTTAATCAAAATAAACAAGCCATATAAACTATCAAGATACCAATTTTTAGTCAAAATGGACATGACATGGTGAATACAACTAATCATTTTATATTCACTATGCCAAAACAAGAGATTTATGACCAGAATATTTTGCAACTATATTGTCTTCATTCTAGTTATGTATTCATGGAGAACATGTACTTGTGCACAATCAACAAGTTTTAATCATGGGTATAACTACATGAACAAGATTAGCCAGTACTATGAATAGGTGGGTAATAACTAAAACCTCCATAATATACTTACTACTTAGTTAGGTACCTACTAGGTATACTTGCTACCTATCTAGTAACTAAATACCTATTATTACTAGTACTAACCACTACCTAGCCATAGATTCACCCTTTTGGTGAAATTTACATATGTTTATATACTTATGCAATGTCATTATTTATCACAAATCATAGTGTTCGTCAAATAGGAATGGGTTTGTGGCCAAAGAAGTCAAAGGTTCAATTTTGTTCAATGACATTGACTTATATGACCGTAGTTGATTTGGATATATGTAACCTACATGCTTATAGGGTGCAATCACATTAATAGGAACCACAACAAGTGTAACTTTTGTTTAGTTCTTCATGTTTAGAAGTGGTAATCTAATTTGGTGTTAAAAATATAAGATTTTTTCATATAGTAAGGTTCATAATATATTATTGGAACATGTGAATTAATTTGAAAAATATCCAATGAATAAAAAGTTCTTAAAAACACTCATTAAACATTGTAACACTTATTTTTTAACATTAAAAGGATTTATAAATAGACTTTAGAACTTTTGAAAATTACATTTATTTTGAAATCTTTTACATTATCCTTGATATAATAATATTAAAAAAATTTAAAGAATTTTGAAGATTTTCTTGAAGACTTTTTAAAGAATATTCTAAAAAATATTTTGCCAAAAGTGGTCCTAAAAGCAGTCGAGTGCGGCTTATGTTATCCTGTTTGCACCCTATAGTCATATTATTGATAATTTCATGATTTTTCAGCCTATGATTTATTGACATGTGTCACTTTTAAAGCTAAGTTTAAAATTTAACCTATGTAGGTAGGCCACATAATCAACCTAGGCACCTATTCTAGGGAACTATATAAGAGAATATTTGGTCAATTTACTAATGTTGACCACACATAACATCATTTATGAGGTTTGATCCCTTAACTTTTATAATGGAAACAAACACCCTTACCATCAAGCCACACTACTTGTTGTGATAATATGTTACATTACATTTTATTTATCAAATAGTTCATTTTAAACATTACAAAAACATAAACTTTGGAAAATTCATATCTTATTGAGATTTTGTTCAAATGAAATGATTTAAGTTTACTTTTTAAAAAATTTCAATAATGTACATAATTATCATTATTTCCTTTTGAAAGTGTAAAATCATTTGAACAAAAAAAAGTTGAATATCAATATTCAATAACATTTCAATGACCATTCTTTTGAAAAAAAATGTTTAAAAAATGGATAATTTTTTGGCTAATATAATAATATATAATAACAATAATACCCATGCTTTCAATTATTATATGGCTATTTTTCATTCATTTAAATTATTTCACCTTATATTATTTAAGGTTATTTATGGTTATTTCATTTTTGATTATTTAAACTTATTTCACCTTAAGCTATTTTTGATTATTGTAAATTTTTTTGGTTATTCTATGTTATTTTTTTGTTATTATAAATTATTTCACTTTAGGCTACTTGTATATATTATAAATTACTTTTGATTATCTTAAGTTATTTCATCTTAGGTTATTTTTTGATTATGTGAAGCTATTATTAGTTATTTTTCGCTATTGAAGGTTATTTCATCTTATGTTATTATTGGCAATTTAAGGTTATTATAGGTTATTTCACCTTAAGTTACTTTTGTCTATTATAAATTATTTCACCATAGATTTATTTTTGGTAATCCTAAGTAATTCTAATATATGGCTATTAATTGTTCTTTTATTGGGGTTATTGGTGGTTATTAATGGCTATTATATTAGTGGCTATTGATGGCTATTAGTGGTTATTGTATTATAAATTATTATTGGTTATTATATGTTATATTATGACTATTGGTAGTAATTATATGGTAGGGTGTTTTAAATTATTTTTCATAGGTTATTAGTTTCTATCCTAAATTATTTTACCATGAGTCATTATACTTTATTTTAGATTATTTTAAGTTATTATACTTACGATAATATAATTTATAATAACATAAAATAGAATGACCTCGAATAACTTAAAGTATAACTTGAAATATATTAATTTAAAATAAAATAATATAAGGTACAACCTAAGGTTAGTTGAATAATTTAATTTAGAATAACTTAAAAGCTTATAATAAGTTAGTTAAGATATCTTACGGTAAAATAATATATAATAATTTAAAATATAATAATTTAAAATAGCTTATAATAACTTATAATAACATAAGATATAAGTTAGAATAACTAAAGTAGCTTAAAATAATATTAGGTATATCATAAAGTAGCATATATGAATATTTAAAAATAAATAAAAATAAACTTATTTATTACAATAAATTATAATAATGAATTATGTTAATTAGTAATGAAACATGATGTTTACATAGTGATGTTATAATGAAATAATTTTCAGCAAGGTGAAATTAATAAAATGCAATAAACTTATTTCATTTTTAAGGTCCCATGGTGATTTAGGCTAGCGAACTGCACCCTACTTTTGTAGTAGTGCATGAGAATGACATGACATGCTATGTGACAATAAAATGTTATGATTATGGTCAACATCATGAGTCATGGTATTAATTTTTATGGAATCTCATTTACTAATTAATTAAAAGTACCATTGATTTTTGTGATTAACAATGACTTCCCATATTGATGATGATATGGCAAAGTGCCATGTGTTGATTAGGTGTTGCAACTATAATCAACATTATGACTTATGGGTGCACAAAACAAATACACGCAACTATTAAATGAATGTTGCAATTGTATGTCATTAATTAGTTAATGGTAGATTCACACATGGCATCATAAATATTGTAAATGAGAATGTAACATAAATAGCCCCTGGGTAGACCTTTAGGTAGGTCCCTATGTAGGGGTGCAAACAGGATAATATGAGCCACGCCCGCTTGCTTTTTGACTGCTTTTGTGATTGCTTTGTGGGAAATATTCTTTAAAATATTCTTGGAATAATCTTGAAAAAGTCTTTAAAAAGTTTTAAATTTTTCTTCATATTATTTTATGTTAAAAATTTGGCAAAAAGTGTCATTTTCAAAAAAATTCACATCCATTTACAAGTCTTAAATTTATTGCTTAAAATCAAACATTAGTGCTTAATGAGTGTTTTTGTTGAATTTTTACTCATTGGATGAATTTTAAATTAAGTCACATGTTCCCATGATATACAAACTATATAATTTCTTTTACAATTTCAACATCAAATTAAATTACAACTTTAAAACATGAAAAAACCAAAAAAATGTTACACTTGATATGGTACATGTTATTATGATTGCACCTATAACATAAATAACCTAATTAAACCCTAGATAAACCCTTTTATGTAAGCCTTAGTTATGTAACTTAAATAACCTTTAGTAGGTGTTTAGATAGGCTAAGTAGCTTAGGGTAGGTGGAATAAGTCATTTAGGTAGGTTATAAAAAATGTTTATTATGATGTGGTTACATTTTATGTTAGATAAAAAAATTGGTGCAATGGTAAGGACTTTGCCCCTCAAATACATGGAAGTGAGAGGTTTAAATCCTCATTTTTGTAATTTCTTTACCTTAGTTTAAGCTAGGTAGTTTATATGATTAATTTTGGCTAGGGTGTGTAGGCTATGCCACCTAGGCTCCATAGGTTAGGTTGCCTAGCCTTTAAGTTGCCTGATCTAGGTGGCTTAGGCTACTGAGCCTAAATAACATAGGTTAGCTTAGTTAGCCTAGGTTTTGACATGCAATTAGATACCATGTTTTGTGGTAGTGAATTGACCCAAAATTTACATATTTATCAACCCCTAACATCCAATAAGAAGTTAACAAATGGATTTTATGCCCCATTCTCTTTTGGTCATGTGTGACTCATAATTGAACATGTGCAAATTGTTTTTTGACACATTTCATTCTTACATGAAGGCATCCTTTATAGCACCTAAACATGTAAAACGAATAGGTTGACATGGCATCCACATCACTTTACACTTTGCACATCACACCATGGAAATTTATGATATGAAATTTTAATATTATCACAAAATTAAAAAATATTAGTTGATAATATGACTAACCTTTACAACTAAATGTCACATCATTGTCCTTTGCAACTAGGTGGGTGAATTGACATGGGTATAACAATTCATAAGTCATCAATCACAATATATGTCCTTTGTAATGATATTTAGTTGCAAATGGAAGTCACAAAACCAAAAATGTGTTGTAATGTAAGAAAGTGCAAAGTTAAATCTACTTCACCAAAGCTAGGGGTGAAGGTTATAGAATTTTATTTGTTGTGTTTTGTTGTTCCTTTGATGCTTTTTGAACTACGTCAATCCTCTTCCTTGGGTGTTAATCTCTTCTTTTTGCTTTTCCTAGCTACGTTGATCCTCTTTTTGGTGTGTTGATCCTCTTCTCCATAGGTCCTTTCATTTTGATCATGTCTATGGGTGCTCTCCTTGATTGTTTGCCTCTTGGAAGTTCTCCAAGCTACATTGATCCTTTCCTTGTGTTTAATCAGTCCTCCTAGTGGGGCTTCTCTAATGTTCCTCTTGTCCAATTAATCTCTTGGTGTTGTTTCCTTGGTGCTATCTATATTCATTTGATCTTGTTGGTGGTGATTCTTTGGTGTTCTTGGTCACCAAGCTCCTTTGGAGCTCCTCTAATCCTCTAATTCATTCATGTGAAGGTATTAAACTTGTTGGTTGGCAACCTTGTGCTACTTGGTGACTTTTTGCCTATTGTCAAACCTCACATTGAAAGATTGTTTCACATCCAAGATTCATGCCCATATAGTTTGTATGGATTTACTCACATGCCTACGTGAAAATTCTGGTGAAATTTATTATTCATTTCCTTCATAACTACTGGAGTCTAGGCTACAATAAACTATGGTTTAACACATTTTTCAACTACCTTTTGAGTTGTTTGATCCACTATAGACCCCACATCTATTGCTTTCTTTAGTTTCTTTTCCTCCCTTTCTTTTCATCTATCTTCTTTAATTTCCTCTACAACTACCTTGTCCATGGTTTTTTTTCACATGATATTTAAGGACTGATTAGATGTTATTACATGGGATTGGGAGTAATCAACTAATGTGTTTTTTCCTTTTGTTTGTCTTATAGATAAACAAGGCAATGAAAACAAGTTGTGCATACATATGGACTCCTATGTTATGTTGGTGGAGAAGATAGAATTTTTTGCAACACATCAAGGCTATCATCTAGGTTTACAACATTGAACTCCTTTAGCTACTTTTCAATGTTAATAGGGCTATGACAAATATCTACATAGTAATGCTAGTCATGTTTAGACATGTTAAGAAGATCTCTAATTGTTGATTGAGAAACCACTTCACCTATATGCAAAAATTTTATAGTTGCACATTTTTCTCCCCAATCTTGGTTATGATCAACTTCATCATCTATTGTGTTGTTTTCATTTCCTTGATTATTGATTGGCTTTGCAATGTATATTTGTGAAGGTTGAATCTTGTTGTGCATTGCCTTGGGATTGAAAGGCCATATATTTATGGTCATAAATCCAAATGTGATTTTTTTTGTTATTGATTGCTCTAGAGCCTGATCTACCCACCTAGCCAATGTTATCTTATCTAGTTCCATATGATTATTTCTAGACATGGTTGCATTTCTAACCTTTTTTAAATGTTGTTTTGAATGGTTTAAAATAAAATACATTTAATGTTTGGAAAACATGTGATGTGTGGGATGGTGAGGTGATCATGTTTAATCCCATCTTTTGTGCTTGTGATATTACTTTTAAGGTAACATGATTGCAATGCCCATCTAAAACTATTAAGTGTCTATTGGTGAAAGAAGTTTCAACTAGAATAGATTTCTTAAAGAAAGAGAGAAATTCCTTGAACAAAAAAGAAGTCATCTAGGCCTTTTTTTGCGTTGCCATGTTAGTCCCTAGTTTGCAAAGTTTAGTGTAGTCAACTTGTAGTTTTTTTCCTTTAAAGATGTAGAACCTTGGTAGAACAAACTTATAACATTCACTACATAGTTTATAGTTAACCATTCTAGGGACTTGAGGATGGTGTTATAAATATTATTTGACCCTCTCTTAGTGAAAAATCTTATTCCCACTTGTCAACCAATTTTATTTGAGTTCCATACATGATTTGGAACATCATAACTATATTAATTATATTATGCTTGTAGGTTAACATAGAAAAATTTATAAATATTAGGTGTTAATTCCTATGCTTTGCAAACCTCCAATTTTTTTGCTTAACAAATGTTTAATTCTTGATGCTTGTGTTCAAACTAGTACCACCAACTATTACCTAGTATCCCATTTCAAAATAATGTAGGTTTTATTTGTGTTAGCTCTGTAACCTTTATCTTCAATTGCTGTAGATTAATGGATAGTCCACATTCTTGCATAACTAAGGTCCATTTAATCATTTTAGCATCCTCTTTTCTTGTAAGCACACCTTCTCACCCCATCTATTTAAATCTTGTTTTTCCATTTAGGTGATCAAAAAATGAACTTAAAGGAATGTTCCATGCTTTGTTGGCCCTCCTCAATGAATGTGTCCTTTTATCAACAATAGTCATTGTTGTTTTTAGTGCATCATTTGTCCACATTCCTTTCTTACATGTTGTAAATGCTCGATTCAATTGAACTGTTGGTGTTTTGTTCATTCATGTAGGCTTAGGGGTTGGATTTTCCTTATCTATCGAATCTAGGTCCAACATGTTGTTTTGTCACCTTTGAAGCACAATTAAGTTCTTGGAGGTCCCTTTTGGTCCCAACCTCCAAAAAGTTGGTGGTGTACATTTTGGACCAATCAAGGGTATGCTTTCTTCTTTCCTATACACAACCCAATAAATGTAGTAAGTTTGGAAATTGGGCTAATGCATGTTCTAATATATGTATAGAAAAATACATGAGAATGTACAAATTTGCAAAGTCTTCCCAAACTAAATCAACATCTTTTGTTATTGTGCAAGTTGTTAAAATAAATATATAAGAATGATTTATGTAACTGAGTTGATCCAATGTTTTTAAAAATCTTTGTGATCTAACATTTCAAACTATAGATTACTAAATTGAACGATATACTAAATATTTTTTGAGTCTTTAATTGTAGATCTAATATGTGATATATATATTTGAACCTTCTTCTACTTTCAGATTTGGTTTTTATAGATTTATTTGCTCCTCTATATGCTCTACTTTGATTTTCAAATTTAGTTTCTGTAGAACTACTTGTGGAATTAGTGTTTCCCCTTCTACTTGCTATACTTTGATTTTCAGCTTTGGTTTCTTTAGATTTTCTTTCAAACTTGTTTTTTGCAAGAAGAGTTTCAAACTTGACCTATCTTCTTCTACTTTCATCTGCAAATTTGTAGTTTCAACATTACATCAATAGACCCAAGAACTCTTAACATAATTGTAGATGAAAACACATTAAGGTGTAACACTTTTAAGCACATATGGAAGTTCATAATTGCATAAATTAACACTGCGAAAGTAGTGTGAAGGTAGGATACCTTGAATCACACAAGTCATTTTATAGGTTCTTAGTTGAAATCTATTATTAAAAAAATTGCAACCCTAATTTACCTTATGGAGAATTTAAATTTGAAAGATGAGCTTCTAAACTATTACTTTTGTTCAATAAAGGACTTAATTAAAAAAAAAACCATAATTCAAGGTACATGGAAAATTTTGGTCACCAAAACCCTTTCAAAATGTCCTCCTTGGTATCAATGTTATTATATCATATTACCATTGAGTCCTTTACTCATTAAAAAACATTATATGAAGGTGCATGGAGTCCATGCTCATTAATTATGGTCTATTACATATTTTTGGATACTCCTTTAAAAGTCCATTATGTTATGACTATTTAAAAACTATCCATGAAATTCATAAAATGTGATTATATTATATATACCATTGTAATGTTGAGTCCTTTTTCATTTTAGTTGATTATATTTAATCACATGACCAATTACAAATCCCAAACTCTTGCAAAAACTGCCTTGTGACAACATTTTATGGAAAATGTAGTGTGCTTACACCCTTGAAATTGTTTTTTTACTTTAATTTTTAAAGATGACATACTTAAAAAATATTGCAAAAATTGAACCAATATTTTGATTTCCACTTATGTGTAAACTTGATTTTGCACAAAGGCTTGGAGTTTTTTTTGGAATACTCAAGGATTTGACATCCTTTTGATTTTTGGGCACAATGCTTAAGTTAGGATTTAGGTTATATTTATGAGCAGTTGCATGCCCTTCAATGTTATAGACAAACTCCCATAACCAAATGTTTTCTTTGCAATTTCTGTTATTGCTTTTGTGAAACCAATCCTAATCCAACCATTGGCTTTGAAACACCTTATGTTTTGCCCTTGATCTATTTCAAAAGACACCTTACAAACAAACACTCCATATTTGATAGTAACATTAACGAGTCCTTTATTTTCAGTTGAATGCTTGAGGTTGTGCTATTACTTTCCCATGATCAAACGGATCATATACATAATGGCATTCATTTTTTAAAAAAACCAACCACTTCTACCCCCCAAAACCACACACTAAATCAATATTCCATGTGAATAATTAAAAAAAAACCAAACAATTTTTTTTTAATACCAGGCATTCGATCATATGAACATTTTGAAACGCTAGGAGCTTCACCCACAGCCATTCTCGAACGTCCAGCTGAGCTGCTGGGGTGTGTTTGGTTACTGGGCTGTGTTTGGTGGGGGCATGTATGTTGCTTGATTATGTATGTGATAATAACATACATGCTCACCCATGACATACAAAATACATGCTCACCAATAACATCCAATATACATGCTCACCAATAACATACATAGAAGGCCCATCCAAAAAGCCCATACAACATACATGCTCACCAATAACATCCAATATACATGCTCACCAATA
>Ga0116231_10001915_pt1 | contig 43316 bp, 35 predicted proteins | sample S1TSphgellanicum_2_FD_89695 | JGI IMG/M metagenome (GOLD analysis project Ga0116231, IMG submission 89695) | Host-associated microbial communities from peat moss isolated from Minnesota, USA - S1T2_Fd - Sphagnum magellanicum MG | ecosystem: Host-associated > Plants > Peat moss > Unclassified... | reverse complement strand
CTCGTGAGGAGGTAGCAGCCGTTGGAGGAGCTTCACTGGGTGAAGAAGCAGACATGGATTTCTCCCCCGGTTTCTGCTGCTGCTGCTGCGCCATCAAACCCTTCCAAAACCCTAAACCCACACGAAAACACACACTCTATCTCTCTCTCTCACAAGACCACGAATGCGACTCCTCGATCAACGGATCCGGCAAAAGAAAAAAGAAAATTCTCCTTGCAGAAAACAGAGGGCGTGGATGTTTGCGTGCGCGGAATCCAAGCAAACAAGCAACAAAGCAACAATCAAACAAGCGCTCTACACTGCAGAAGAAGAGTTCAAACCCTAAATCTCCTTGTGGAAAGCTAATCTATCATCCAAAACAAACAGTGAGAAATCCTCCAACTTTCTGCTTCCTTGTCCTCCCTCTCTCCCTCTCTCTCTCTCTCTATCTCTCAGAAAGAACGTCTATCTCCAGAGAATCATGCAAAATCAAAATGTTCTGTAGTCACAGTTTATGCACAATTGAAGTTTTTTGTTGCAGTCATAACTTTTTTTATGCAATTCTCTCTTTGTTGAAGAAACAGATGTTAATCACTGAATTTGCATGCAAGTTTTTCAGATGCAAATTGCTGAACTTCTTCTCTCATATTTGTCAATGTCATTGTTGTCTAGAGAAGGAATCATATGTTAAATCCAAAATCACAGGCAATTTTCAGACACAAATCACTGCACATATCACACAGGTCTCCTTGTTGCTGACAGAAAAAAATCATATATTTAGCTCTAATGCCTGCAAATTCTGAAATTCTTAAGCTGCAATGATGAGCTCAGTCTGTGGCTACTCTAGGGACAATTACAAGCTCTTAAGCTAGGACAATGAGGTGATGAATGAAGTAACAACATGTGGTAAGAAATACAAAATAGAACCCAAAATCTGCTGTTAAGTCCTGTTGCAAACCACTAGTGCACTGATTGTTTACAGGAGATGCTTTTGAATCTCACCTCATGAGGTAAAATCATTGAAAACACTACAAAACCTCTTGAATGCATTCCTACTCATCAAAGGTTTTCCAAACACCAACAAAAGCATAGCTCCACACACCTTAGTTTGGGAAATCTTAACATGACAAACAACTTAGGGGTGTGTCACATAGTGGCCTTGCCATTTACATTAAAAAAATATTGTAAGGCAAAAGAAGAATTATGGAAACTCAAATATTTCACCATGCAAAAATATAATCTGCAAAAAATCCTCTATAAGAAACCAAAATCCTTCAAGATATTATAACTCTGTAACTAATCTCAAGTTTCAACACAAGCCAAAATATCATCTTTCAAAAATCTTCATATAAAAATAAACCTATTACGTAGGGGCCAAAATCGCTCAAGCTACTATACTCTATAATGAATCTAAACACAATATCCTTGCCTTTGTAGGCAAAGCCAACAAACAAAACATACCACACGAACAACCTACCTTCCTTAGTAGATAGGTTCCTTTCTCCTCCTATGAAATGTGGACCATAACTAAGCATCGATGCTCTATGCATGTGCAAGGTTGGAGGAGACAAGGCAACTTGTATTGTGAACTTGTTAGATGACTTAAACTTTTTTTTTCCCCCTGTAAAATGTAATTAAACTAACATGGACCGATTTTCACATTTTCATTATTCTCATTTAAATTTTTTGAAAGGACTCATTTAAATGGATTACAAACTTCTATAAAACTCATCAAAATACCCACGCAAATTTCTGAGAATTCTTTTCATATATCGTTTTAAAAATTAATTTCCATCAAATCTGACAAGAAGGTAATTGTAAATGTGTCACACATGCCATGTAGACTTACTATTCATTGAAACATGTCGAGAAACAAGGGATAACATTAGTAAGCAAACAACAAGTGTGACTATGTGTGAATGAACAGACAAACAAACACTTGAAAACAACCAAAGCCAAGCCTTAAAAAAAAACTTTTTTTTTGAATTTTTAAAAAACCAACCCAAGCCTTAAAAAGTTTTTTTAAAAAAAAAAAAAAACCATCCCAAGTCTAAAAAGTTTTTTTTTTTAAAATTTTAAAAACCAACCCAAGCCTTAGCAGTTCAAAAAAGTTAGGCCCCCTTTAGAAAAGGGCAAACCAAACCAAACCAAGCCCAGCAGTTAAGAGTTAACTCCTGACAAACTGGAGTTAGGGTGACTGACAGACAGACAGACAGACAAACAAAGAGGAGGCCTACCTACCTACTGACCTACCTACTTACCTACCTTACTTACCTTACCTAATTAGGTACCTAGGAAGCTGTGAACCCAACACATTAAACGGTAGGAAATGACTAATGACAAGGTCCCCAGTTTGTTAATGGTAATTAGCAGGCACTAAACACTAAACTTTGCGGGGGGTGGAGAGTTATTAGGGTCACAGACCAAACAAAAGATGCCAATTTTGGGCACTTAAATTAAACTCTGAACTCAACATTAACGGTAATGAATGACAACTTAGGCACAAGTTAGTAACCCACTTTCTTAATTAATTAATTAATTAGTTAGTTAATTAGTTAATTAATTAAACCAACTCCCCCTTCCCCCTAACTAATTAATAACCCTCTTTCTCCCTGACTAACCTGACCTGACCAGAGCAGCACAGACCAGTCAGACTGACTGAGTCCTCGCCCTCCTGACCACTGTAGCTGGTTCTTTTGGGTTCTCTCTTAGACTTTTTCTCTTCCAAAGGATTTGCATGGAGAACTTTGTTGGCCTTTTTCTTACTCTCTTTTTCAAAGATTTTGCATGGTTGTTGTTTTTTGGGGGCTTGTTTTCTCTTTCAAGGATTTGCAAAGGATTTGCATGGTGTTGTTGCGTTGTGATGGTGTTGATGATGATGCGTTGTGAATTACCTAGTGTATAGAGAGATAGGATGAGCTTTCAAAATGGAGAATTGAAGAAGTAAAAACAAGAAGAAAACAAAAAAGAAGAAGAAAGAAGGGATTGGTAAGGTACCTTTTTTTTGGGTTTTATTTGTTTGTTTGCTTGCTTGCTTGCTTGCTTGGATGATGATGTTGTTGTGTGCATGTGTGCATGTGTGTGTGTGTGTGTATGAGGTAGATTGAATTTTTCTATGTAGGTAAGAAGAAGGGATTGGTAACTACTTGTTTTGGGTTTTGTGTTTTTCTTGGGTTTCTTGTATGTTGTTGGTTGTGGATGCGAGGTGGCTTGAATTTTTCTAGGTAGGTAAGAAGAAGAAGAAGAAGCAGAAGGGATTTGTAGGTACTTGTTTTGGGTTTTGTATGTTTGTTTGCTTGTATGTTGTTGTTGCGTGTGTGTGGTGGATTGAATTTTTCTTGGTAGGTAAGAAGAAGGGATTGTTGGGTGCTAGTTTTGGGATATTGATTTTTGTTTGTTTGTTTGCTTGCTTGCTCGCTTGTCTGTTTTTGTTGTATGTGCAAGGTGGATTGAATCTTTCCAAGTAGGTAGACCAAAAGTTTGGAATTTTGTTTGTATTTGTTGCTGCTGTAATTTAGCTTTATTGTTGGTCTGATTCTTCTTCTGGTTTTGTAGAAAGAGTCAGTTGTGAGTGAGCTTGATTGATGGATTTTGTTTTGGGAAATCCACATGCAGCAGCAGCAGCAGTAGGATCAGCAGTAGAAGCTGGAGGATCAAGAGGAGGAGAAAACTGACCCCAGGCTTGGTTGGTTCTCATGAGCTCTGTCTGTATGAGGAGATTGTTTGTGTCTCAAGAGGATAGGAATCAATACCCAATTCTTCAGTTTTGTGTTCCGTCGAGCTCCTTCAAGGTCTTTCGGGCCCCCAGTTGCCTAGCAGTTTGCAAGTCTCCAGGACTCTGGTTATCTCCAAGAGCACAGAGACACACAGATCGCACAGACAGGACGCTGGTCATCACAAACATTGGAATTTGTGCTGAAATCTTTGGGTTGTATGAGTTTGTGAGGAGTTTTGGGTAATGGTTTGATCACCACGAGATGAGTGCATCATCACGCAACAGTATGGTGAAGCAGCAACAGGAGGAGGAAGGGGTGGCAGCTGATGTGATGGATGTGCATAATACGAGTGCTACTGGAGATGAGCAGATGAGTGCGGCACGGGAAGTGGTGGGGAAGGCCAAAGCCGATTTGTTTCAGCGCCGGCTCTCGGTGCGTGAAATGGCTAGCCAGTTCGAACGGGGACAAGCTGCAGCTCATGCTGCTGCTGCTTCCGCACTTGCTCATGATGTATGTACACATGTACATACATACCCCACTCATCAAATCTCTTATTGTTTTCTGTCTTTCTTTCATAGCAATAATTGGGTTTTCTTCAGTCACCAATCTTCTTCTTGTTCTTGTTCTTGTTGGGGTGGGGGTGCAATTGTTGTCTCAGCAAAAGTTGAAGGAAGTTGCACAGCTTGACAAGCGAGGCTTACTGAACAAGTTGCGGAGTTTGCTGTCAGAATTGGCTGGGCGTGTTGCTGGAAGGAACAAGGATGACATCTCAGATGCTCTCATTGCTGTACTGCATTCCTCCTCCTCTTGAAGCCTCTTTCCCTCTCTTTCTCTGTCTCTCTCCCCCTCCCCTTGGCTTTTACCCTGCAAGTCCAGCTCAAGAGATTCCTAGTGTTGTAAATGCACAAAAGCTTATGATTCCTGAAACCCAAAACTTCTTCTATGGTTGTGGGATTGTGATTTCTGTCTCTTGGGTGGTGGCAGGTTGAGGTGATTGAGGCACAGTGGACTCAAAGAGAAAGTGAATTGGCACATGAGAGGATGGAGATCAGACAAATGGCTGTCACTTTCAAGCAGGTGGGGGTGGGGTTTGCAGCAGCTCTATTTCCAATGATTTGTCTTATTTGGAAATGTCTTTTTGAGAGCTGTTGGGTTTGGTGACTCATCATGCCTAAATTTCTTTCTGAGCTGGTGGTCCTCACTCACTCACATGAGAGAGAATTGGGGTTGATGAAGGATCGATCATGTGGTTTCTTTCATGTTGGGATGGATTGATGGTGGGTACTAGGCATCAGAAGATGCAACGAAAATGATTGATGAGGAACGAGCAAAAGCTCAATTGGAAATTGAATCTGCACATGCTGCTACACTGCGTGTTGAAGCTGCTCTTGAGCAGCAGGCCCAATCTCTGAGTGCTGCTGAGCAAGGGGTAAAAGTTCTCACTGCCATCACCCTTCTTCTTCACACTCTATTTTTGGATACTCTAATTTTCTTGTTCACTTTGAAAACCTGTGACACATGCTGTGGATCCTTTCCTTCTACGAATAAAGAGCTTCTGCAGTGCCAGACAAGAAGAAGAAGAAGAAGAAGAAGAAGAAGAAAAAGATGTTTGCCCTTTTAAGTATGTACTACTTCACAATCTCACAACAAATCTGATTGCTGCTGGCAGGAGCTTGAACAATTGAGAAGGGAAGTCAAAGAAGCTCGGAGAATAACAATGCTTCATGCACCAAGTAAGGTGAGATTGAGCTCTAAGACTTGATTAATCAGCAAGCCAATATGGTTACCAGTACCTGCTTCCAGACACCAATTTGGTGGGATCTTTCCATACAATCTACTTACAGAGGTGTGGTGACACATAACAATATATTGTAGGTGATGGATATGGAGCATGAGATTGCAGGGTTACGTCAACAACTCACAGAGAAAACTCTGGAGATTGTACAATTGCGGAAGAAGGTGGGTCATGTGGTGTTTTTTTTTCCTCTCTATAATTTCTAGCCCTTATTTAGTTTGGGTATCAACTGCAAATCTGGCCTCAGAACAGTGCGAGAGAGAGAGATGCAGCTTTAAAAGTCTGGTTGCCACAATCTAAATATGCAAAGAGTTTAAGTGCTGCTTCATTATTTATCTTATCAGTTGGAAGGTGAAAAGATGCAAACAAATGGACCAACTCTATTTGAGATCCAAGGAGAGGAGCGTCTGGGTGCCTGTTTGGCCATCACTCCTTGTGCCCACAATGCTCCTGAGCTTAACAAATGCATCATCCAGTGGTACAGTATCTCTGCAAATGATGGAAGCAAGGTGGAGGCTATAAAACGTAAGAGAGCTGGAATAATAAATTAACCTATGATTCAAAGACACCAGTTCTTGAGCTGAGAGAGTTGAGCTAGAGGAATGACTCTTTCAGAACTGTATGTATTTCGTGGTTGGCCAGTGTATTTTTTGATCCTTTAGGGTTTTGTATGTGATAGTTGGTTGGATGAGTTTTGCTACCTGCAGGTGCAACCAAGCCTCAGTATGCTCCAGAACCACTTGATGTTGGGAAACTCTTACGAGTAGATATCGGCCTCCCTGATGGCCGATTAGACACTCTTTTCACCTCAGGACCTTTGGATGCAGGTATGTCCATTTTCTGAGGTGACAAACCCAAAAATAAAATAAAATGTTCCTATATGTATAGGTCCATGCAGAGGATGGGTCTTGTATGTGAGTTTATTGTCTACTACTACTACTACTACTACTACTACTACAGTCCTTTTTTGTGATTTCTGGTGGGGTTTTTGTTGTCAGAACATGCAGATACCAAACTGAAATTCTGCCATGTGTATAAAAAATTAGTGAAAACAGATCCAGTTTTTCACCATTATTTGGGGTGGTTGTTGTTGTAGCACCGGGACTAGGCAATCAAGTGGAAACTCTTGCAAGAAAGGGCAGTGCTGAATTCAATGTGAGTGTTAGTTACCTTAGAGATTATGTTTGTGGGTTTAGGGTATATCTTTAGAATCTGCATGTTTCAAAGTTAGGGTTGCAATGAAGATCCATCCTTGTGTGATATCATCTTTTCATGAGAAAATATATCTTCTGTATCTGCAAGGGGTAATTAACATGATATTATGCTGCTGTCTTTCTTTTGGGAGTTGAAGGCTCGATTATTCCAAGAAAATGGAGAGGCTGTTAAGAAACCGCCACATTTGGTGTTTCTAGTTGATAAGATGAGAATCAAACTTTCCAAAGGCCGCTCTACAAAGGCCAAGGAAGATTACTCGTCAGCAATGCAGGTAGGGATTTCTAATTCACATGTTTGACTTGTCTCCTCCCTCACTCACTTTCTGTGACACCTAGAATCATTAATTTTTTCAATTGTTTCCAAGAAAACTTTAAAATTGGGGATACATCGTAGGAAAAGAAGTCTTTTGGATTAAAGCTTAATTGATGTGGGGCAGCTATGTGGTGGAAGAGGTGGAGGTGATGCAGCAGCAAGGAGCTTATACTGGTCACCACGGAGAGGTGTGCAGTTTATGTTGGTGTTGGAAACTGAAAGAGACCGGAATGCTGCCATTATGTTGGCTAGACGGTTTGCCTTTGATTGCAATGTATGTTTGTTGTTGCGCCTTCATTTTGCTAACTGAGATTCCATGTTGCTGCAAGTGTAACACACAAAAGAATAACAATCAATGGCCTTTTTATTTTTTTGAGTCTCTCTATTTTTTGGGTTTATTCAGTAGGCACATTGAATGTGGGGTTCACCATTAGTGGGTATGCTATAATTTTGTGCTGCAGATAATTCTCGGGGGACCTGATGATTGTTGACATGGACCCAAATTACATGAGGTTCCACCCTTGTCAAAGTGTGTGCTCCAACTTAAGATGCTGCAGTTTATCCTGGTGAACCCACTTTGATTTTCTCCAATTTCTTTGTTTGGGTTTTCTTGTGTGCAAGTTATATACACCATAGGTTTAGGGTTTATGGGGGAATGCCACATCCCTAGAATTTCTGAAATCTCCCTGAATGTTTTTCAACATGTTTGAGGGGTTATATTATAAATGTAATGTGTGAGCTGGAGATTTTCTGAGCCTCCCCGGTAGTATAGTACCAATTTATGCCTTGCTGCTCTTCATAGTACTTAGTTTTAAAATCAGAGGCCGACACATAATATAAGTGCCCATGGTGCCACATACACAAGAAACACCCTTTTTGCTCACAGGCAGGTAGAGCCCTTGAAAAAGTAGGTTTGAAGTTAGAAGTTAAGACATTGTAAATGACTGCGGGGTTGGTCCTCTTCTATTCAGCATCTTTAGTAAAGGTTGGATTTCCAACTGAATCTGAGAATACTGTGAGCTGCTGTTGTCCCTGCAGTATATGGGTATTCTATCAAAATGTGGGACAAGAAGAGAGAGCTATTTATTTACACAGAAAGGTGAGATGCAACCCAACATGTCTAAATACTTTGTAATTTATTGAAGAGTGTTTGAGAAGTTAAAAGCTTGTTACTCGCTCAGTTTGCAGAGCACCCATCTCTCTATTCTAGTCAACTTTTTTGGGTTCATCCAATCTGTGCATGTGGTGGGTTGGTATAGTTTGGCAACAGCAAGCAAGTTGATTACCTAATAGAAGTTTGTATCACTCATCAGGTTACTGTAAGAGCCCAACATATCAGAGCTTCCCAAGTTGATAAGATATCTTCATAGCTCTTGATCCTGGGCTCTTACAATAAAATGGGCTGCTATTCATGGGAACAACAATCCTCCAAAATCCCTTTAGCTTTTGTTATCACTTTAGTTCTCTCCGAATTAAGAGTTTCCCTGACAAAATACATTTGGTATTTGATCTTGTGGAAAACTGTTTTAAATTGTTTTTCAATGAAGTTTGGGAAACCCTAAAATTTGAGAAGTATTTTGTGTTACCAGTTCAAAATATTGATTATGAATTCAAAAGCAAAGAATTGCTTAAGTTTTATCAAGTTTACAAATATGCGTTTTACATGTTAAGATTTGAATAAAAAAACAGGACATGAAATTTGCTTGGGTGAAATTTGAAAATGGTTGCCTTATTTAATATACATAGAAATATTGAAAATTTTGACAACTTAGTTTCCAAGGCTTCATTTTCTCATGTTCTTTTTCCTTCATAATTGTTTCGCCTTGGACACAATGATACTTTGAAAAACACTTTCACACAGTTTGGCAATTTACAAATACTAAATGAAAATCTTTGAAACCACTTAGAAAATCTTGGATTTTGATAATTTTGTGAGAGATTCACCAAATTCTAGATATCACAAAGTTGAAAAAAAAAAAGAAAAAGAAAGAAAAAAAAACCCATAGTTGGGAAGTTCATCAATGTTGCCAACTTCATCAATACGTGTGAATTTTTTTGGTGAGATTCATTGTTTTCATCCACGTGATAAATTACATGAAAATATACATCTTTAAAAAAATCCATGTCATATCATATGGCTCAATTGTGCCATCAATTTCATCCATTTGTTGCCCTTGTGGTCAATTTCATTTTCAATATTCAATTTCATCCATGTTATCAAAGTTCATCCATGTAGTTCGCCCATATGGCCAATCACCTTTGTGTGGTCAATTTGATGTATGAGCAACAATAACATAGCTGATATTTTGTTGTTGATGCCTCTTTTTTTTAAAATAAAAATTGCTAGGTAATTAACCTATTGCACAATATAATCGCCATGTTAATGAAACATGATACATGAAATGGTGCATCAAACAATTGAGCTAACTCATGTGTCTAGACCTTAATTGTCCTTGCATGGGTCTTAAGCAATCACCTAACACATAAGACATTAAGCTGGCAGCATGTCTTGGAATTGAATACCTCATGGAGCACATAATTATATTTCGACAAAACATAAGTTTCAATCCAACAATTTGGAAGGAACATGATATGTATTTATAAATTCCCCCCTATTTTGTCCACCCACTACCATTGCCATCTTATGAATATATTTCCAAGTAGAGAAAAAAAGCTAAATGATATATGGCTAACACCACTTTTGTGAGAATTGCAATAGTTTGTGCCTTCTTCAAATATGTGAGTAAGTAAAGTTGAATGAAAGTATATGCACATTTGCTTGCAAACAAGCAAAGGCATTAATTTACAAAGATTAAAAAATTGAATTTTCCATTTTCAAAATCACATATCATGGTACGTGGGCCAATTCAACATTAAACTATTTTCTTAAATGTTGAAATTTTCAAAAAAAAAAATTCTAAAGAAAGACAAAAAAAATATGAGAGAATATTTGAAAATATATCAATTGTCAAAATGGAATCCTCAAAATTAATTAATTGTGCAATAAACATGTGTTGTAGTGGCCAAGGTACTACAATAATCAATATATCTATGGGTGCACATTTAAGAGTGATTCATTATCAATACATCTATCCAATTGCAAAATCATTATAAACAAATTGGTTGGTAACAATGTGAAACACCTTCTACATAAGTCATATATGAACTTAATAGGTCATTTTTAACCAAATGAACACCTTCAAACAATGTCCAACCTTGCACAAAATTTTATTTATAATACAACAAATGACTTGATGTTGGAGTTGAATAAGCCTACAATGGGGCCACAATGTCATAATCTCTTTAAAAAAATTGTCAATTGCCCCATAGAACCATATGATAGGAACATGTTAATGTACATAGTACATATATTCATAAAGTGGCACCCATTCCTATGACCCTTTTCATCTTCACTTGGCCATCTCACACTTGCTTTGCACCCATCCTTAAAAGACCCCAAAACTTGGACCCAAAGCTCAAAAGTAGAGCTCCCAAAATTTTGACCATAGTTGTTTTTTTTTTTTTTTTGGAAAAGCTTGCACCTAAAGACCTCGTGCCTACTTATGGGTCTACTTATTTCTCAATTAAAGATTTACCTAGCCTATGTATGCACCTACCAAATGTATTTACTTACTTACCTAACCAATTGCCCAACTACTTAAGTTATCAACCTACCTACCCACTTAGGCTACGTACCTACTTAGGTTCACAACCATTTGCCTAATGTATCTAACTATCTAGGCTATGTACCCAACTACCAAGGTTGCCAACCTAGCTACTTACTAAAACTACCTACCCATGTCCATAGTGTACCTACCTACCTAACTACTTAAGCTACCAACCCACTTATTTCATCTACCTACCTACTTAGGCTATTTACTTACCTACTTAATGTACCTACCTACTTATTTAGTCTACTTACTTGCCCACTTATGTACCCACCTACCAATATTACTTACACACCTAAGCTACCCACCTACTTAGATTATTTAACCAAGTTGGTACACAAAAGGTGAAACACATGGATTGGGGACCAAATTAGTTTGATGTCAAATTATTTTTAATTTTGATTTTTTTTTTAAAGTTCAAAATGGTAATTGTTAATTTTGGGTCTTGCCACTAGTTTAAACTAGTGTTATCCTTGTATATGGTTCAAGTCTTGCATTTTGTGTAAGTGTAAAACGCTCACCTACAACTTTGTAAATGTATAACACAAGATGTGTAACTATAAAACCATGTAAATTCATGTATATTGTGTAAAACAATGTTAAAATGTCACTTCTATTGGGGAGCGGGGTGGAGGAGTTTCTAAAAGCCTAATCTATGGTGATGCATAACATTAAAAATGAAAATTTTACCCAAGCAACAATGTGGGGGAATGTGCACCCAATGTATTCACCAATAGCATCATAGTTTGTAGCTATCCTTTTGCCTAAAGTTTTGTGATTAGATTGTGTATAGCTTAACTAAAGGGAAGCACTTTCATAATACTATACCAATAGTAAAAGCTCCCCAAATAGAAGCTTTTACTTTATGTGCACCATTTTTTAATGTAGGACCAATCAAAGTGGCCCATTGCAAAAGAATCATTGAGTTTTGGGATACACCCAAAAGTAATTAATATGGATTGTAAATAGGTATAATCATTAAAGTTATATAATAAATATGCTTACATTTACTTGACATTGTATAAGTGTATTTGACAATCATTTACATTACCCTTATACATATATAGACACACACCCACACGATAGGTGGTGTAAGTGTAAAAAATTAGATGTCTAAATGTAAATGATTTACACACACATGGGTTTACATGTTGAATATATGATCATTTACACTTACAACACTAATTTGGACCAAACTAATTGTGTAACTTACAACTTATAGTTGTTTCATGAATGTCTTTATTACTTAGGTATGAAAAAACACCTTTTTATTTTAGTTTTATACCCATTTTTTATGAAGAACCTTTGGCTCTAGTTTTATACTTGGTTTCAATTCCAAAAATCAAACTTGATTATGAGTAATTGAATTTGGAACCAATGGTTCTAATTTGGGCAACCACCCAACACTATTTTTTTCTTCTTAATATTTGAAAGCACCTCCATGCCTAGAAGATGCATTAATTAGTTGAAAAGACCTTTTTCCATCTACACTCAAACCTTCCACCATTTGCATGGCATATAGACAAGTTAACAACCTTGCAATATTTTATGCCAAGGAAGGTTAGCTCTTGTGTGCCTCCCCTAATTTATGGGCCTACACTCTCAAGGCTATGATTGACCCTTGAATTTAAGGGAGGCCCTTAGGATTTGACCTCCCCTTACATAAAAACAATGATCATATGGATTATGAGACCTCACACCCAAATTGGTCATATCCTATGTAAAACCAAATTCATCAAGGGACTAGTTTTATGATTGACAAGGGTGACATATAAATGGAAAAGAATGATGAAAAGTGAATTTATCTTTGATTAATAGTGAGGTTGTAGATCTATCTTAACCTAACAAATGAAGAATGAACCTTTAATCTTGGTAGATGAAAAAAGATGTTTTAAAATGGAACCAAACATAATTAATGTAAAATAATGAATAAGGAGGAGCAATATAACACATTAATTATGTGTTTACTTTTAGTTATGAAAATTGGTTGATAAAAAAATATGGAAATAACGTTGTTGATGTGCCTCAAGTTTGTTTCGAAGCTTCAGAGATGAACTTTCGAGATAATACAATGAAAAAAATTAGGTAGAAAGTAAGAGAACTTGGAGGCACACTCCCTAATTCCATGCACTAAGAAAAGAGAGGTGTGTAGTAGCTATGGGATTAGTTTAAGACAAAATAACAAGCTAAATGAACACCTAATGCACAAATATGACCTACACAAACTAAACAATGCAACTGGTTAGTGCAAATGGAGTCAATTTTGGGTCATGGACTTGTTTTGGATTCAATACATTCACATGGCCCAAACTTGAGAGGAGACCACCCTCCTCCTCCTTATAATGTATTTTTAACCATGTTGAAAAAACTACATTGAAATGGCTAAAATGCCTAGGACTTCAAAATGGGAGTCCCAAAATTCCCAAGTTATGAATTTCGCAATTTTGCAATTTCACAATTTCCTCATATGCATTTTAATCGAGGGGCTTCACACTAGAAAATTGCAACCCTAAACCAAATCTCTTCAATTCAATGTTGCAAGCTTCCACCAAAGGTCATTTGACCCCTATTTTTTGAATTTTAATGGTTGGGAATCAAACTACCAATTTTATTCCCAACCCTTCTTTTGGCAATAACTCCATTTCACAATTTCAAATGGAGAATGCAAACTCACTTTCAACATTTACAATTTGAAAGCTTTCCAATGGTATGCTTTGATTTGGACAAGGTTTACCACCTACAATTTTGTCCCAAAGATTTGGGACATTCCAAAACTCCCAACTCCCAAAATGGGAATTCATCTCAAAAATCTTATGAATGTTTCCCTTTGACTCCCACAATGTGTTTACAAGTCTCTCATGTTGTTCCTAGCCCATTTCATATTTACTTTGCCCCAACCTTGGTCGCGACCATAGCCCAAGGCTAAAGGCATGGCAATTATAATGTGCATATTCATTGATGAAAATATAATTTACAAAAAGTCCAAGATTTTAAACATGTAAAAAACTCTCATAATTTTTTCTAGTGTCAGTGGATGACACATTAATGCACAATTATTCCTTCACCCCATAGTAGGCATTATGTTTTCATAATGGGCTACAATGAAAACATAAAGCTTTTGTTTTCTTGAGGTTGCATCAATTTTCATGTTGTGTAAAACCCATGGGCAAAAACATTACCAAATTCAAATTTTCACTTGGCTTTCATCTTGCACCCCTTATTTTGGTAGTTAAGTAGGTACATTAATTAGGTGAATAGGTAAATAATTAAGAGAGGTGTGCATTAACTAAGTAGGTAGGTAAATAAAAAGTAAGTAGATAGATACATTAAAATTATGACTATGTAAGAGTTAATTACAATAGAAATATACCTAATTGCATAATTACACACTAATTAGCATATCTTAAATAGGTAATTAGACAACTAATTAATAACATAGCCTATGTATACATGTAACCTACTTTTGGTATATACCTAGGCTACTTATAAACAACCTAGACCTTTGCAATCAAGTTTTACCCTACACAAATTCAAATCGTCTTGATTCTTTCCTAAATCTAAATTAGAACTTAATTGTGATTTGTTTGGAACCATTGTTTAATTTTATGGAAAATGGCCAATTATTTCTTTTGCAAGTGTAAGCAATTTATCTTGAAGGGTTTCTGATTATGCATAATGCAAAATTAAATACCTAAATGCTTGCAAGAAATGGCAGTTTGTATAAGGATTTGGCAACTTTGAAATAATGTAGTGTATTTTTATGTTGTATTTTGGGTGTAGGGTTTTGAATGAACAACGGTTGTCATTATTTTGTTGTTGTGATTGGTGGGTCTACCTAGATAGAAAAGTATTTAGATTATTTTCCCTATCTTTTGGCTACTAGATGAATTTTTTTTTTGCATTTGACATTTTATAAAAAGAAACAATTGGGCAATGAGGTCCTTTGAAGTTTTCATTTAACAATTAATAGGCACCTTGTGCAATAAATGATGAAACATCTAGTGGGAATACATGGTGAAACCATTTGGGGGTCTCCATATGGAAAATGCACATGTACACACACATGTAATCACACACATTACACTTTAGAGAAATGGAGATTTTTATGTTTTTTGTTACACATTGGAAGTGTTTTTGGTGGTTTCAATGTAATATATAAATTGGTTTGTGGAAATCTAGCCAATATGCTTTTATTATGCTATATTTGTATTCACTTCCAAGGACATATTTTGTCAAATTGAAATTCATTTTTATAGTGTTTCCACTAAATTGTGATTTGAATTCAAATTTCCATGAAATCTTATATATATATATATATATATATTGCATGATTATTGTTTTCTAGGATGTCAACATTAAATCTTTTCAAATGATGATTGGACAATGTTTTGATAAACATTGAATTATAGTTTGAAATGTTCAAGAATTTAAACATCCGACATGAATGAACTTTATACACACATACAATATGTATTTCTTAAAATTTATTAGTATGAAATGTTATTGCCATGTATTTTGAACCATCATTGGTTGTTGTATTGGAAGAATCCAAGTGCATGTATGTCATTCATCATTATTAACCCATAATTATCATGGATTGAAACATATGAATATGATATGTGTATCCATTCATGCACAGGGAAATGGTCTAGTCACCAATATGACACACTTTGCATCCACTAAGGTATATATGTGATTCAAATGCAACAACTTGCAACTTGACATTTCTTAATATATATAGAGGAATATTGTACAAACGATGGGTTGGATTCTCATCATTTTGTACATGTTTGTTTATGGGTTTTAGTCTTTTGGGGCATGTAAGCAAGGATAATCTTAGGTGACATGTATGCATTATGTCAAGGAAAACAATGTTGTCCATGTTTTTGACACCAACATAAATAATCGATTATATGATTACCATTTTTGTGTCAATTGTCAATAACAATAAGAAATGACATTACATGATAAACATGAATCCATGGTCATGACAATTTGTGATAATGTTCCCAATTTAATCATTTTCACTATGTAGTTGTTATCACTAAGTAATGCACAAAAGTAATCAATAATAATTAGATGTAATTAAAAAAACTTTTAAATTATAAAATGTGACATGTAGGAGTATATGTGTACTTAAAGACATTACACTGAGATTATTGAAATAAATATTCCAAATTGATACAATCTCACATGTAATTATAATTTAACTAAAAGAATTTGTATTTGAACTTATAGGCCAAGTCACAATATTAACAATTAATTTTTAAAAAATATTTTCAATGATTTTTTTTTGAATGATCATAAATTAACAAGGTGGACATCTATGTAGCTTTGTGCATATTAAATAAAATTTTAACATTCTTGTGAAAAAAAATTTAATTACATTTATCATTACCACAAAAACATGACAAGCAACCAAAAACTTCACAATTATTTTAAATCATTTATATATACATATAACATTTATGTTTAAACATTCCCAAATAATTAATAATTAATAATTAAAATAATTTAACAATTTAAGTTTTAAATGGATTATTATAAATGTTACATCATAAATAATTATTGTATTTTTTGCAAAACATTATGTATTGTGTTTATAATACTTTTAAAAAAATCAAGTAAATTATTTGATGTTATCATTATTTTTGGATTCCTAATAAGTTTTTCCATTAAACATAAAAAGTCAAATAATTTCCCACTTGTGCAACTTTATGGTTTAGGTGTTCTCCACAAGGTTATGGGTCCAATGTGGGATGTTTGTATATGTACATTAACATGTGCATATGTGCACACATAATACACATATGTATGTATTTTTGAAAACATATGTATGACACATGGCTCTTGCAATGGATGACATTTGGCTTTGATTGTTGATGCCACATGGATTTCTTGAGAAAAAAATATTTATCTTGGGAATAGATTTCATGGGATAAAAAATGATAAAATCTTGAAGTGTAAAAATTCAAATTATAAATACAGTTATGAAATTCCCTAATGCAACATGCAACTACCCAAAATGGCCAAACATGGTCCCATTAAAAATGTTTGAATGAACTATTTTTTTGCATGAAAACCAATTAAGTAAAAAAATAGTGGAAATGTCAAACTTCATTATTTAAATGGATTTGGGTGGTAGAAAAAGGACAAGATTGCTTGTTGTGATTTGTGATATTTGGTTTAATATATATGATGTAGTTGAATCACAATGTTAGATTGTAAAACACGTTATTCAATATTGATTGTGTTTATTATAATAACCACATAATGTGAATCATTTATTACATAATTTGTCTTCATTAGGAAAAAAACCCCACATTTGCAATTAATGTATTCAATGCACCTTCAACTATAAATGTAATTGAAAATAATAGTTATAGTCACAAAGTGTCTTTTTGCAATTAAAACATGTTTTTTGCAATTGTACATTGAAAAATCAACAAATTTACAAGTCGAAAATAACATTTCAGGTGAAAGTGACAAGCACATATCAACACCATGACAATAGTCAATTTAGTTGCAACTGACATTTACCATTAAAATCAAAAGTCATTTTCAACTATAACCCATTAATGAATGAACTTCATCCACATGCACTTCATGATGTCATCAAATATCGTATGCAACTAAGGTGGGTAAAAGTTTTAGCCAATAGTTTAATTATATGTGGCACATCCAGATCCATAGGCTAGGCCACCTAGACATAGGGCTAGATTAAGTCATGTGATACTTAATTAAAGGGTTAGGCTAGGCCATGTGACACCTAATCATCGGCCACCTAGGTTAGGTTAGGCTTCAAAAGCCTATGTGGCCCCTAGGTTAGGCATAAATCTAAGCCACATGGCACCTAAGTTATGCCTATACCTAGGCCACATGGCATCTAGGCTAGGCTTATACCTAGTTGATGCCTAGCTTCTTTCATTTTGAATTGAACCATCGAGGCTGAATTTTTATAACATTTAAATTATTATTATTTTTGTGTTTTCGGATGCTTGTAATGCACCCATTTTTATTGTTTACAAGATTGAAAGGATAACAAAAAAGATGGGATAAACCTTTGAGAATGATAAACATTCCCATATCCCATATAACATTAATAGAGCCTTTTATCCCATACAACATTATTCATAGGTAGTTAAGTAGGTACATTAATTAGGTAAATAATTAGGAGAGGTGTGCTTTAACTAAGTAGGCAAGTAAATAAAAAGTAAGTAGATAGATACATTAAAATTATGACTATGTAAGAGTTAGTTACAGTATATTTAATACCTAATTACATAATTACACACTAATTAACATATCTTAAATAGGTAATTAAACGATTCATTAATAACATAGCCTATGTGTATAGGTAGCCTACCCTAGGTATATACCTAGGGTATATACCTAGGCTACTTATAAGCAACCTAGACCACCTACATACCACACTTGACATACATACTTAAGCTTAGGTGTATAGGTATTTAGCTTACATACCTAGGTTAAGTTATTTACAAACCTAGACTAGATTAAACTAGGCTAAACCACCCACATACGTAAGTTAAATATATATACATAGGTAACTTAAGTATATAGGCTAAATATACATGTAGCATATATGGACTTATGTATACCTATGCTAGGTGTGTAAGTAACCTAAATCAGTTTAAAACAATATATTTGGATGCAAAATTGCGAATGTGCACAATGTTTCATCCATCTAGGCTGATATTTTTTCATTCATCCCTAAAATAAGATTACAAAAATAGTCAAACAAACAACTTGTGATGTAACCACATCACTTGATAATTGGCATCACATTTCATAACATCATATTTCTAATCAATGTATTGATTAAAAGTCAATTGGAAAGTTTGTTAATCCCAATAATATTTTGAAGGTCACTTTCAATTGAAGGCCATTTTCAACTTTCCATTGAATTAGTAGATGGATTGACTTACTCGATAATCACATGGAATTTTTGTAAATATCAAAAAAATAGCTCATTGCAACATAGTTAAAAACTTTTTGGCTAAAAAGGTGGCAATTTTTCCTAGTGTTTGTCATTCCAAATATCAATTGGATGTGTTGTTTTTTATTTTGAATCAATTGAACCATCTATTTCCTTTGTATTTGGATATAAAAATTTTATTTAAAATAAATTTAATTTTATCTAAATTTTCAAATGTTGAATACAACAGAAGTTGTTATCTTGACCAATTTTCAATACTTATATATTTATCACACTTGCTAACCTCGTAATTTGGGGTTTGTGATGTTCCAACATTTTTCTTTAAATGTTATAAGACGAAAAAAACTTTGTTAATGATAAGGATTTCAAATGACTAGGGCAACTAATATATTTGTTTATGATTGATCAACAAATTATATTGATTAAATTTGGTTCCAAATCATGGTAATTTAAATATGATTTGACAATATTATCCAAGTTTGGTTTATTTCATACTTGAAAACCTTTTAATGCTCTACCATTGTTTCCTTTTCAAATTCACATCCAACCTAAACTAATGACATCTTGAATGGAGGCTTTCACAACTTTAAATAAATGTTTGAAACATTGGTTTAAAAAGGTTCGGATTTATGAAGTAACTTCCATTGAGTTGTTTGTTGATATGAAAAATTGTGACAAAACTATCAAAGTTGACCATAAAACGATGTTAGAAAATTGAGCTCCTTCGAATATTATTTTTAAATAAACCTAGAAGCACTAAAGGGGATGCAACCAAGTTCATTAGGAATTTCATTAGGTTTTCAATGAAATTGTTTTAATTTCACTAGACAATAAATTTAATGAATTCATTATGTCCCCTAACTATTTAAGAAGTTACAACCAAATTTGTAGCACACAATCTACATTTTGCTTTGAGAATAAATTGTTAAATATTCTCGCTCAAACCAACAAGGGTGTATGGATGCAACAATAGGAATTTATCACAAATATAAATTGAGATGAAAAAGATGAATTTGTTTAAAATGAGGCAAATTCAAGAATGTGGACTCCATCATATGCAGAAATTGCTTCCAACCATTTGCCTTCAATGGTTGACAACACATGTTTGTCATTAGTTGTAATGTACCACGAAGAAAGCCAAATTTATGGACCTTCAATTTCAATCACAAGCATTCCAATGCATATTGCTACTTGGAGAGATGATGATATCCACTACATGATAATTCCCACAAACTTTTTAGAATGATGGTGTTGCATGGTTGGATATGGACAACACCTTGTTAACTTGAAAAAATTGTGGATCTCAATTAAGAACAAACAACACATTATTATAATTGATCTAAAAAATCTATACACTCATGTAAAATTTTGATGTTTTTTTAAAAAAATAAAAATTAATTATTTGATATGTTTTCTCAAACATCTTACAACCAAAAATAAATGATTTTTTTTATCAAGTGTTTTTTTTCAAATGTCTAGAAAAAATGAAAATAAATCATGCAATTGCCCAAATGTTTTTTTCCCTGGGAAGAAAAACATAAGATATCCCTAGGAGGAAACATTATAAAAAATCATGATTATTTTCCTACAATTTATAATCAATAAAAAAAAAAGCCCCCCCTTTTGGTTTTTTTGCCCCTTTGTCCAACTTGACCAAAATGTCATTTTCAACAAGTTGGACCCATCCATTTTGACTAGTCTTTTTTTTTACCATTGTTATGACTATATATCGATATGTCGAAAAACATAATTGTTTCCCCCATTCATTATTAAATAGTAATAATGATAATATTAATATTTTATTAAATTATTTTGATAATAATTATTAGTGGTAGATAAGTAAATAGGTAATAGGTCAATAAGTAGGCACCTAACTTTGTTGTAGGTTACCTAACATATCTTGGCTAGCCTAGCTAGTTAGGCATGTGAATAGGTTGATATAGGTTCAACATTTTACATGTTTATTCCAAATCTTGGTACATAAGTAGGTATGTGGGTATGGAATAATGCTAAGTTGAAAATAGGTAACTAGATAGGTACATAATAGGTGGATAACATTACAACACATATTGGGTTATAACACTTTGTTGGCGTATTTGTGCTTGGGTATAATAATTAGCCAAGTTAATAGACCCAAGTCATAAATAACCACCCAAATCACAAAACCCAAGATGTGTTGGTTGTAAGTGGGTAGGTAATAAAAGATAGGCATTAGGTAGGTTGGATCAAGGTAGGTAGGTGTATTGGCCTTCTACCTATTTCACCTACCTACCCACATAACATAACCTTAACCTACTTAACCTACCCACCTACCTATTTACCTATTACAAAAAGTAGGTGGATTAGGTAGGTAGCTTGGCCTATTCATCTACCTATGTAACCAAAACCTAACCTAGTTATGAGCCTAGCCTATTTAACCTTCTAATAACCTAGTAGTTAGACCTAAGTTAGGTTATCTACTCAATTTAACGAGTTAGCTTATTAGCTAGGCCTGGGTTACCTACCCATTTGACATAACTACCTAGCCTATTAACTAGGCCTAGCAACAAATAGGCCTAGTGAGTAGGTTATTGAGGCTAGGTTAGCCATTATATTACAATTTTCATATTATGATAATTATATAATTATTATCTAGGCTAATTATATTTATATTATGATTAAAATATAATTATTACCTATACCATTGATATTTTAACCACCTTATATATATTTCAATCAATTTTGATACCTGATATTAATTTAAATTCTTAGAAATAAAAGATTTGTGGTTGAAAAGTGTATGTGGAGTGCATGTATGTATGTATATATAAATGAAAATGCAATTTACAAATTTTTATCGGTTACAAATTCATCCAAAAAAACTACATTAAAACAATCTAACCAATATATATCTTTTTCCTTCTCATAATTCATGGTGACAATAGATATAATGGAATCAAATGTCCACCCAATTGGTATCGGTCATATCATATTTAAATTTGAAATTACCACAAGATTTATTAAACCAATTTAATAACACCATTATAATTGGGCCCCCAGTTATGTTATTAGCTACAACATTAAATTTATTCATCAAGTCAATGGGTTGCTTTGAAAATCCCCATTTATTTCCAACTTTTCATAATTCTTTGCATTCTCCTTAACCACCATGTTCCACTACTTGTGGCATTAGATATACAAATGGGTTTTTTTACATTGGAATTTTTACCAACTTGTTGCTTTGAACCATCTTGGCTATTATTATCTTGCACAAAGTACACCCCACAATCATTGCCTAAGTCTAACAAACATGTATTGGGAAGATTATGTGGCAACCTTAAAATTATACCCTAACATCCAAAACTAACCTTAAAACCCTCAATTGATGGCTACATGTTAGAAAAATGTTAAATTTTTTTTTTTTGGCCCATTTAAATGTCATAAAACCAAAATTAATTTAATTTATCAACCCAACTTAATCAACATTACTTAACAATTGATTGAACCTACTAACATCTAATACCCTAAATTTTTAATGCACATGTTTTTTATTTATTTTAAAACACTATCAAAGATTACACATAGCTCGTATTACTTATAAATTGGTTTTAAAAATATATAAATAACCTTACATTTCAAATAATAAACTTATAATATTTATCCCACAACTAATATACTACACCCTATATTTTTACTCACATATTTTGAAAGGTATATGAATAGTGTCCCCTTGGGGAGGGTATAATGTCATATTATCAGGGGAATGTAATTTTTTGATAAAAAAGGTGTTTTTTTTCACATTTAAAGTTTTCCCATATATATATATAAGCAATTATGAAAGATAATAAAAAAAAAGCAAGGAAAATGGAAGATGGATCAAACATCATATATAGGCATCTATTACTGAAAATAAGATCTCAAAGATGTTTGATGTTGTTTATTGAGGCTTGCAATACCCATTTTTATCAAGTTTGCTTGAAAAACTAAAAATATTCATCACCTCTAATTCTCCAAACTCTTGGGGATTATCCTAAACTGCATTAACGCATTCCCTAATCAGATTTAGCAACAAATTATCAAAAAAAAAAAAAAACTTTAAATTTAAAATCAGCACTTGGATTTTTTATTCTGAAACTTTTGGCAAGGAATTGTTATTAAAAATAATAAACATATTTTCTTCAAATTTATGGGACATTTTAGTGTGTTTAATCCTTGAACTTTAAGGTTTGCATTTCAAACTTGACATTTGAAATCTAGCAAATTCTTATTTTTATAAAAAAAAATTAACACAAGTAATAGATAAAATTTCAAAAAATTCAGGAAAACTAAAAATAATTCAATTTATGCTGAAATTGTTTAAGTATTATGGTAGTCACATTCAGAGGAACAAAAATAATTGTAAGATTACTTGAAACAAAAGCTTTGAATCCATGTGAGTCACTTTGCAAAATATTATGGACCATTAAATAAAAAAAACAATGGGTATATTTATGGTATATATAATATGACAAAAAATATTTTTCATTTCAAATTGCACAAGGTATTTGGTATCATCAATCATTGAAAAAGTGGTTGAAATGGATTTTATGTGTTGGCCTAACTCACAATGCTTCTCACCTTTCATTTCCAAGTGATTGTTTATCAAAATTTCAATTTACCACATAATTTTGGTCAATGCCCTAAAAAACCCCATTTGTGAGGTGAAAATGATCAAACTCTTAACATGGTTCAAAATATGTGGAATTGCATGTGAAATAAATATTATAAATTTCGTGAAGGTTAAAAATAATTCAAATGTTTTTGGAGTATATTTGCATTTTTCAATACACATTACATGTATATGTTTCATACAAATATACTCCAATGCACCATGATATAAATAGAAAAAATAATTTATCATATTGCTTGGGTTATGCTTTGTCATAATATGCAAAAGCATTGTGAATTTTTTTTTGGTGTTGACATGGTTAGGCTAAAAATTCCCACCAATGAAAACAATACAATGTGACTACATAAAAAGGGTCAATGTATCTTGCTTTCACCTATGCATGTACATTTTAAAATCACAAACCATTGGAGTAAAGTTAATCAATATATAAAGAATGATGCATAATAAATTTGATTAGTACAAGAAATTTTTAATGTAATCATACCTAGAAATGGCATGTAAAACTTTAAATTTTTGCAATCAACCATTGGAAATGTTGAAGTCTTTATATGTTTTTACTTTGTCCAATTGATTCGTACTTGTGAATTTTTGGACAATAAATTCTTGCAATACTATTGGGTTTTTCACAAACATCTCATCATTCAACATCCCTTCCTTTGTAACGAAGCTATGCCCAAATCATTTAATGTTAGATATGTACTTCAAAACATTTGAATAGCAAATGAAGATTAAGTAGTTTTCACAAATTTATTTCAATGAAACTTCATGCACAAGGTTGTACAAACGTACGACCTACTTGAACCATGCCAACAAAACATTTAAAACTTCTATATGGGTCCAAGCATTGTTGGGGTGTCAAAAATGAATGTCTTGCAAACTATTGAATGGACCCCCTTGAGTAAACATGTCTCTAAAACTTAGTGACACACTCATATTGAAAGTTTTATTTATTTATTTCATAGATGCATACAATATTAAGGTACTACTTTTTTGCAAACCATTTTAAATTTGAACAAGTTTAAGCATTCTTAACAAGTATTGGGAAAAGTTTTAGGACTTTGTTTCATTGAGTGAAAAATGTTCAAGGACTCATTAGGAATGTGCACACAAATTATTTTGGCCTTTTTTTTACCACAAATACCTTAGGTGTTAGTGTGTATAAAACATTCAAGTGTGATAAGGAACAATCTCATGTTACAATGTATAAGGTTCCAAAAGGTGAAATTTTTGAGAATTGGGGCCGTTTATAAAACATGGCCCACATTAGATAAATTTCATTTTTCTTACTTTCATATGTGATAACAATAGATACTCTAAATGCTTCTATAACATTTGAAGGAAATTTATTTCATTTGACATAAAAAATTAGGGAGAAATTGAAGACACATCTTAGGTTTTGTGAAAAGGTAAGTTTAGGAGTTGTAGGAGTCCTTGTGTTTCAAATGCGATGCCCCAATCATGTTTTGACCCAAATACATAACATTTTTATTCCTCTTGCTTTTGCTTGTTATTGTGTTGATAGCCATAATGGTGGAAGCACCTTTAAACGCAATTGACATAATATTATGTTTAACATTTTCCCCTTTGTGCATTTTATTGAATTCATGTGCAATTGCATATTTAGAGCAAGAAGGATTGTCCTTTTGTACTATGTTGATTTCCCTCTTTTCTTCAATTGTCACACCAATCTTTTTTCTCTTCAAATTCCTTGATCCAATGCTTGTTATGGGACAAAACATCACCAATTTTAAAGCCCATCAATAGCTAAAAGATCAATTGAACCCAACTTCCAACACCAATTTCATAGCCCAAGACTAAATAAAAGTTTAAATGAACACAACGTCCCACCATCAATTTCAAAGCCTAGATGTACTTGATCGAGGCTTTAATTGAATCCAACCCAACATTAATTTTGAAACCCAACATTAATCAATAGTTCAATTAATCCAACCATAACATCAATTTCAAACCCCAAGGATAGATAGAAGTTCATTTGAATCAACCCAACCAACACCAATTTCAAAGCTTAGACATAAGTTCAATTGAACTCAACCCATTAGCAATTTCAAAGCCCAATTATATTTAGGCACAAGCTTCATTGAGTTCCACTTCTTTTTTTTTGGTTGGCAAGGGGGAGGATGTAGAGAAAGGAAACAACCAAGTTGGGCTATAACTAGGGGCTTCATCCAAGGGGGCATAAGGTAACAAAAACATCACCTAATAGTCTCAACCTTAAGCCTTCAAAATTTCCATAAAACTAGCCATTCTCAAACACATGACATGCCGAGGACCCCACACCTTGTTGAAATCAGACAACAAAGAAAAGGCTCCAAGCTTTCATTTATAAAAAGCCCCCCCCAAAAGGTAATAAAAGATAATGTACAAAATCAAAGCAAGGATGTACTAAAGAGGCTTGAAAAAACAACTCCTAAAAACAAATTATACTTAAACTAAGATATGTGAGCCGTCATAAAGCCAAGGCAAGGACACACTATGAGGAATGTACCTACAATAAAATATAAACAAAGATATGTAAGGAGCCAAGACCAAGGTGGAGACTTGAGGCCCAAGGAGCTTTGTGGCTCACACACTTGTAAATGAGTGCTAATATAGTGTGGGACAAAATACAACATTGTATGGTATCTCGAGGACAAGAGGAGAAACTCCAAGTTCAATCCCATTTGAACATCTAAAAGGAAAACCAAAAGATTGAAAAGGTTTTGCTAGGTTTATGGATAAGTGAAGAATGGAAAATAAAACAAATTTAAGTTCTTTTAATGGACTTTGTAGGAAGGCTATTCTACCACTTTAGGATTTTGATGTTACATAACAAAGCTATGAGACTTGGGCATGTACATACATGCACACATAGACCTTAAGAATAATATGGGTTTCATCAATTTCATACAACTAATTACCTTTGTAATATGACCAAAGGGGGGGTTTCAATTTGTCATATATAATTGAGGGCCATATTTGTATTAAGGAGGGATTTAACATTTAAATAGTTTGATTGTGTGAAAATGTGTCACATAATCAAGGTTATATTATCAAATGTCATATTATTATTATAGAGGTCCACTTGTATGGTCAAGTTGATTAAACCTTGGCCATCATGATTGAGCCCCTTTTTTTTGGTCCCTTTTGACTAAATGTTTGGATTGACACGTACTAAAAAAAGGTCACCTTAATCAAAATAATTCTCATTAGAAGAACCATGCATTTTTCATGCCTTGAGCCTTTAGTCAAGATGGACATCCCTTTTGATAATTATAAACATCTTAATCAAATTCAACCTTTTGAAAGGTTATGATTTCTTGTAGTGAAAGCATTGGGCAACCACTTGATAATTTTCTTCCTAAATGTCACAAGAACATAAAATGGTTGCATGGTGCTCTTATTCCTCAATTAAAAAAAAAAAAAACCCAAAATATAATTAAGATTAAAAAAAGAAACATGAGGTGTCCATTTAGTGATTTTCTTCCCAAATGTTGGATGAAAAGTAATATCAAACAACCATTTGAGGCTCATTGTATGATATGTTGGAAGAAAAACATTGATTAGCCACTTGTCGAGTTTCCTTAGAGATTTTGGGGGAAAAACATATTTGAAACATTGGAGATTAAAAATCCAAAAAAAAACTTGTGAAACTTTTGAAGTACTTGTTCAACACTTTTTTTTCAAACAAACAAAAATAATTTTTTTTTTGCGGAAAATACTTGGAAAAACCCAAATAATTTTTTTGACATTTGCAAAAAAAATTCAAACAACCATTTAATATTTTTTTTTCTAGATTCAAGAGAAAGTCATCAGGTGGGTGATTGATATGATTTTCCAAGAATTCCAATTTTTTTATAGAATTAAAAAAAAACTTGAGTTCAAAAAATAGGCTAGTTGACCAATGTTGTTTCCGTTCTTTTATTATTGATTTGGTTATTATCTAGATATGTATTTAATATTACGTAGTTAATCTCCCATTACATAAGCAATGAGCAATTGCTTATTACTTTTTCCTAGAATTGAAAAAACAAAAAAATTCCTATTGCAAATGAGGAAAAAGATTTACCTTTCTTAGTGTTAGCCTAGTGCTTGATAGTTTGTTGTGCAAGTAAGGAAGGTGAGGTTGAACACCTTCATCAATCACCTTGTTAGAAATTATGGAATGTTGTGCTTTCAAAAAATGGTTTATTTTGGAGGTTGTTGTCACATTCTTAATTAAAACCATTTTGCATTGGCCTCCATTGTATGTCTCTAGAAATTGTTCATACTTTGTTTTGAAATTGTTACCCATGAAAAACAATGTAAATATAACTTACCATCATCAATTTGACAATTAACAAAGTAGGCAACAAAGCAAATGCCCTTGAAAAAACACACATTTGCAAAGGCAACGAAAATCAATAATGCAAAATGAAAACATAGGCTAGACACAAAGTGCAATGTATTAAAGAAGCAAAGATAACAATTCCTAAATGCTTTAATTTGGAATTGGTTAAGCACTTAAACTTAAACCATTTACTATTTTTAAAAATAATTAACTTTTATCAATCTTGATTTCAATAAAAATCCAAACAATCTTATTCATGACTCGACTGCTAAGCAACTACCCAAGATATTATTCCTTTTGTTTACTTGTGGGTTTTAACCATGCATTTTGTGCTCAATACCAAAACTCTAAAACCTTTAGGACCATATGGTGGTTCCAAAAGAGTTTTACAATGCTTCAATCTCAAGTATGCAACAAACCCAAAAAAAAAAAAACCTTAAACCCTTATTTACTTTTCACTTTTGAATTGATTATTTTTATTTTCTTTTCACTTAGATGCATTAGAAAATTGATAAAAACATCAAAATTTTCATCACTTGTGTGGAAATTTTTTTCCCACAAAAAAATTATTATAAAAAGAAATCTAATTGTTTTGGGTTGCATATATCAAATGTTTCATTGCAAAATAATATTTTATGAAACTATATTTCCTATTCCCATCCCATGTTTTGGTGGTACTCCATTTATCTATTTATTTCTCAATGAGCTACAATTTGATTCAATCTTTATTTATTTTTCAATATTTCTTTTTGCTACTGATAAAGAAAGATAAATGAGACCTGATTTCCCCCCCCATCCTTCAAAAGAAAAAGAAAAAAGAAAAAAGAAATAACAAAACAAAAAAAAGTATAAGCTTTCTCATGAAATGTCTAGAATGTTTTTTTGAAAAAGAACATTGGTTATATGTGAATTCTGCAAAAAAAAGAAAATAACATTTAACAATTGCCCGATAGTTTTCCCTTGAATAATGGAAATAGGAAAAAAAAGATAGATAGATAAATAAATAAATAATCAAATGAGCAATAGGCAACTACCACTTTTGAAAAGCATATATTTCCAAACTGTCTAGCAATATTTGCGAATGATAAAACATTGAAGGTGTCAATGAGATATGTGTATCACACATGGAACCCGATGGGACAAATTTAAAAAACTTTGAGGACAAAATTTCCAAAAAGTTGTGGAAACAGAAAAAAAAGAAAAGTGCAAAATAAAGAAAAGAGGGAGTAAATAATATTGAAATTGAAAACTGAAATTCTCAATTATATAGTTGATGAGAATTTAACTCTAGCCAATACATAAGGGATAAAATATGATGGTATCAAGAATAGGATTAATTTTAACTTATCTAAATTTTAATTTATTTTTAATGCAATTCCAACTTCTCTTGCCTAAGGCTCATACATTCAACCTACCTTCAATTCTTTAGCTCTATCTATACCCACCCAAAAAAAGTTCCTTGAAGCAAAAATTAAGCAATAGCAACAAATTAAATATGAAATGATTTGCAACTTTTGATTTTTCATCTCTATTTATACGCACCCAAAAAGAGCTCCTTCAAGCAAACACTAAACTATAGCAATGAATTAAATACAATCATGATCTACAATTTTTGATTTTTCACCTCTAATTATACCCACCCAAAAAGAATACACACCCAAAAGAAAGTTCCTTCAGGCAAACACTAAACAATAGCAACGAATGAAATACGATCATGATCTACAACTTTTAATTTCTCACTCTAATTATACCCACCCAAGAAGAGTAAACACCCAAAAAAAAAGTTCCTTCAAGCAAACACTAAACAATAGCAATGAATTAAATACGATCATGATCTACAATTTTTGATTTTTCACCTCTAATTATACCCACCCAAAAAGAATACACACCCAAAAGAAAGTTCCTTTAGGCAAACACTAAACAATAGCAACAAATTAAATACGATCGTGAGATACAACTTTTAATTTTTCACCTCTAATTATACCCACCCAAGAAGAGTAAACACCCAAAAAAAGTTCCTTCAAGCAAACGCTAAACAATAGCAACGAATTAAATATGATATGATTTGCAACTTTTGATTTTTCACCTCTATTTATACCCACCCAAAAAGAGCTCCTTCAAGCAAACACTAAACAATAGCAACAAATTAAATACGATATGATTTGCAACTTTTGTTTTTTCACCTCTACTTATACCCACCCAAAAAGAGCTCCTTCAAAAGCAAACACTAAACAATAGCAACGAATTAAATACGATGTGATCTGCAATGTGCTCCCAAGGGTTCATTGTTGATGCCTCTATCCCAATGATGATCATCAATGCCTCTATCCCAAGTTTTGGACATAGCCAATAAATCTCATTCAGACAGGTTGTGTGCCAACATTCATGCTTATTTTCCACTCAAGTGTGTCTCTCTCACCTACTAAGTACTAAAAGCTTTTTTGGGTTTAAGTAAATCTAACTTGTGGACAGTCCTATCTCCTCCGTCATGGAATGATTCAACTTGTGCACATTCCTGCAGCTTTTTTTGCCTTTTGGGTTTTTGCCTTTCAACATTTGGGTGCAATCACAATTTCAACTTATTAGTAGTTGTGTTCTCTCTCTCTCTCATTTCTTTTATGGAGTTTTAGAACAAAAAAAAGGGAAAAGAAAAAGGAAGTATTTCAACCTTTTGGTCCACTCTCGAGAGTGTCTGAGCAATTAAAAGATTTTTTACAAAAAAAACACATTATGTGCACACAATTTCTAAAAGACTCGTACATACCTACTCTCCCTCTCTCTCTGCCAGATTTATTCAACTTTAAAAAATTCTCCCTGGAGCAATCAGCATCTAATTATTGTACCTTGTGTGATTGTTGCGGCTGCAGAAATTCCTGCTTCTGTATCAATCAAACAAAGCTCCAGTATTGATGAGTTGAAATCGAATACTTCCATTGAAATACACACCTACAAAAACAAAAACAAAAACAAAAAAAAACCATTCATACATGTACTTACATGTCCCTCAAAACATACAATTGTTGTGAAAGAAAAAGAAGGAGAAGGAAAACATTACTTGCTTGCTGTTGCAATCTGCCCTTCCTTAACTTCTGAATTGACCGAATTCTCTTCTTCTTCTACTAACTGCCCAATTGTCCAGGACAAGATTAGCAGCTCAGAAAATCCAGACAACAACAAACTTCCATTCAGAAAAACAATCCACACCAGCTGCTGCTGATGCTGCAGCAAAAATCTGCATTACCACCCTGCAAAAATATTCTCCTCCTCCCCCTCTCACCCATGCAAGATGTATGACACTACTAGTAATCTCCTCCTCTTCCCCACCATGCAAAATACATGACATTGTTGGACTGTGTGTGTGTCTGAATCTGGGAAGTCATCATATGGAACAGATGCTTGGAGGGCAGATGCAAAACAAAACATCTGTAGAGGGAGGGGGAAGCTGGAGGGCTTTGCAGGCAAAGTAAAGAAAAAAAATGCCTGCATGTATTTGTTTTGAAGAAGGTGGGGGAAGGGGGTTGCCCAAAGTACATACCCCTCCCTCCCCAACACAGAGAGAGAGAGAGAGAGAGAGCTTGAATGCACATGCTCAGCAAATGACACACAACAGTGGGTCCCCCATTTTGTTGGACCAAAAAACCAAAGGAAATGGCAAATGGTTTGGCAAATGTACATATGTGCAGAGAGAGGAAGGAGAGATACAAGAGAGAGTAGAAAGAAGAAGAGTGTTTGGTAGCATGCTGTTGGACAGTGTGCCTGAAGCTGGCTGTTGATGATGTAACAGTAAAGCAGAGAGAGAAGGAGCTTATCTTAAAGCAGAAATGGTCAAGAGAAGCTCAAGAAAGGATGACTCTTTGTGGATTCGAAGAAGAAGGGGCCCAGTCTGTCAGTCAGTAGTGCTGATCAACAGCAACAGCTCCCCTTGTTGGGAAGAGTGAAGAAGGCCCAGTTTCCTGTTTTTCTTGAAGCAGTTCCACTTCAAACAGAACCCACAATCCCAACAACATTTTCCTTTTAGCAATCAGCAGCTGACTCAAATATCAGGCGACAGAAGCTACTGCTGCTGCAACTGTTAGAATCTGTTATTGAGCTGGGGAGTGATCTGCACTCCAAAGAAGCTCTCTCTCTTTCTCTCTCTGTGCAACTTCTCACATTCCAACAAAGTGTGTTGGCACCATGGCTGCTGCTGCTGCTGCTGCTCAAGTGTGTCTCTTTCTCTCCTTTCCAGTTTTTAGACTTGTTTGAAGTTTGGACATTATCATCAACAAATTTTCTTTGCCTCCAGTGTCCAGGAATCACATACCCAAGTTGCAATCTTGAATGAAAATGTGCCTGCAGTGTCCAGGAATCAAATACCAAAGTTGCAATCTTGAATGGAAGAGTGCCTGCAGGGTCTAGGAATCACATACCCAAGTTGCAATTTTGAATGGAAAAAAAGTCGCTAGCTAACCAGCTGCTGCTACCAGAGTGAAACATCATATAACATCATACTCCATCTTCAGTCTCCAGAATTGTTTCCACCAGAATTGATTCGATCACTGCAGATAAACAGTCTCATGGGTGGGTGGGTGGGTGGGTGGTGATCATACATCTCTTGTGCAGATAGCTGAGGTGCAAACAGTGATCCTGAAGGTGATAATGCACTGTGAAGGGTGTGCAGGCTCTGTCAAGCGTGCTGTCAAACGAATACCAGGTACTTTCTCACATTACATTACATCAATTCCCAACCTCCCTCACTCTCTCTCTCTCTATAAACTGATCAAGGAACAGAACAGTCTAAGAACTGTGCTGTAAAATGGTTTGATCAGTGGATTCACTGACCCTGGATACAAGATTATTGTTAAGACGATCCTTGGTCATCAAATTCACAGCATTACCTTTCTGGCAGGAGTAATCTCGTACACAATTGATTTTCCTGCACAGAAAGTGACAGTCACAGGTGCCGTGCAGCCAAATGATGTATTCAAACGAGTTTCCAAATCTGGAAAGCTTACATCATTTTGGCCAGAGGAGCCTAAGAAGGAGGAAGAGCCTAAGCAGGAATTGAAAGACGAGAAAACACAAGACAAAAAAGAGGAGAAGGCAGAGGAGAACCCAAAAGAGAAAAAGGAGGAGAAGGGTGCTGCTGAAGAAGAAAAGAAAGAGACACCTGAGGAAAAGAAGGGAGAGAAAAAGGAGGAGGAGGAGGAGGAGGCCCCAAAAGCTGAAGAGAAGACACAAGAGAAGGAGGAGGAAGCCCCTAAGGCAGAAGAAAACAAAGAGGAGGCAAAAGAGGTATGAATTGTCTGAAAAAACTCTCAGGATTTGGCTATAAATGTTTTTTAGAGTCAAAATCAAAACAGAGAATACTAATATTGTCTTGCCTCATGCTTGCACAAAGACCATCATCAGATAGGAGTAGAACCCACAAGAAACAGTTGAATTGAGAAACAGTGAAAACAGCCCATAAAGGACTGACTTCTACTGGAAGTTCAGAGAGGATCCTGATGTGTTTACTGATCACTGATGATGTCTCACAGGATCCAAAGGCAGAGGAGAAGAAAGAAGAAGAGAAGGAAGAGGCCGAGCTGGAAGAGGAGAAGACAGAAGGAACAAAGGAGGAGAAAAAAGAAGAACCTAAGGAAGAAAAGAAAGAAGAGGAGGCTCCAAAAACAGAAGGCGAAAAACAGGAAAAGAAGGAGGAGGAGCCCAAAGCACAAGAGAAAGTGGAGGCAAAGAAGCCTGAAGAGCCGAAGGAAGACCTCTATCCTGTAACATTTGCCCTTGGTCCTGATTATACTAGATACTTCTACTACTAATTAAGCTTCATCTGAGCTGGGTGAAGCCCTTTTAGATAGGGACTATCATAGAAACAAAGTCTGTCAAACTTTGCATCAATCCTCATGTCATGCGTAGCATCAAAACTCCTTAAGAAGATGAAAACCAAGTCACATAGCTTTAAAAACTGGCAACCCTTCTGTTACTATCAGTTATAAGACTAAGAAATCTGATGCAAGTTATGGGGTGCAAAAACTAGGCATTTGTTACAATAGCTAAAGATGATGATGGACATCAATTTGCTACTTTTGTTCTGTTGTATATAGTTGGATAAGAATCAGCTGCACCTAGTAGCCTTTTATAAAGACTTAGTAGGAAACTATAAGTTGAATAAGCATAAATCAATCTGAAGTGACATAGTCTTAATGGTGCAATCTTACCAGACCTGCTCTGATGGCATTCAAATCGCACTGGTCTGCAAAAACAAAAAACAAAAATTGCTGTTGGTCACAGGGCATGAGCTTTAGCATGGGACATTCATCTTCCATGAAGCAGAAAATCAGCCCAAATTTCTTCCTCTATCCTGCAGAAAAATCCTGACATCAGTGAAATTTCTGTGCTCAGAGATTCAACATTGCTGCCTTCCTGCACAGTATAGAAGACAAGAGAGAGACTAAGGAGTTAAGATACACATATTACATCATCTGGCAATCCCAAATCCATCCTTCAAACAACACCATGTGAGGAAAACCAAATGTAGGCATCGTTGCATCTTCCCATACAACACCATTGCACACATTTGTGCAGCAGCAACAGCATTCAAATTGCCACCCAAGATTCAATGACACAACAGATACTGAAATGCTGAAGCCATATGAAATTACAAATAGTGAATTGAATCCAGAAAACTGTAGATCTATACACTCACTTCTCACTCCAAATCCTATCATACTTAAATAGCTGCTGAGAGAAAACAAAAATTCTCCAACTAAGTCATTCACATCAGGTTCATTTACCCTTATCAATCAGCTAAGAATCTTGAGTAATGGCTGTGGATGTTGTGAAGCAACACCAGAGAAATGTATATATCCACCGTACACCTGTAGAGATAGCATGATACAGTTGTGGGTATTGGGAAGCAACACCAGAGAAATGTATATATCCTGCATGGACCTGTAGAGATAGCATGATGGATTTCTGCTTTGTACCAGTGTTGGGCAGTTCTTTCAGGCAGCACTGGTTCTTTGCCAGTTTTCAGACTGGATACATAGGTATATCACCAGCAGTTCCCATCTCACAAAAACCCCGCCCCCAGAACTGACCTGGCAAATAAATTTTTCATGGTACCCACCCCCAGAACTGACCCAGCAAAAATTTATGAAGTCAAAGAACATGGTTCTTTCAGAAAACTGGCAGTTCTTTGAGGGTTTTGAAATTACCCAGAACTGGCAGTTCTTTGATTCTGATGTTTTTCAAATACCAGGAACCAACCAGTTCTTTGATTCTGATTTTTTGAAATACCCAGAACCAATCAGTTCTTTGATTCTGATTTTTTGAAATACCCAGAACCGGTGTTTCTTTGAAAAATCAAAGAACCACCCCAGACTGGTTTGTACATGACATGAACATTAGACAATCAGAAGCAGACTGCAAGGTCCAGGATCAAGACATTAGTTTTGAAGATGGCGATACAGTGTGAAGGCTGTGCAGCCTATAGGTAAGGCTGCTACCTAAGTACTAGGTAGGGATCTCCTCTTTCATTTCAACCAGCTCCTGCCAGCAAGGAAAATCAAATCCCACCAAGAGCTTTTAGTCAAACATATCGAGAGCATTGCAGGGTTATAAGGCCACAATACAAAAGTCAAGCAGATATAGTATCCTCTTACAATTCAGAATTTTCTTTTCACAGAAATTGACACTAACCTAGGTTAGGACATTGGAGGAGGAGGAGGTGTTCAATGTTATGAGAGCCAAGGAAACTCACACCAATCTTGGAAGAACTGCTGGAGTAGGAAATACTTAAAAAGAGATTGGGTTTGACATATATCATACAGGACAAGAAAGATGAGACTACCAAGGATGAAAAGGACAAGAAGAAAGAGAAGAACAAAGGACAAAACAGATGAAGGAGAGATGCAATTATATAATAATCTGCTCAAATTTTTAGGCAAAGAGTCATACAAAAATCTGCATCCTCAGTTTTTCTGTCACATCTCTGGAAGCAATGAGAAGACCCAGTCTTGAAGCACGAGAGAGACAGTACTACTTGTGAGGGTAAGGCCTGAATAATAACATCATCAAACATCCAACTCCATGTATGTGATTGCATTATGGTACATTCTCCTATCCTCTGTTGGCAAGCTAAAAGAGAGAGGGATTATTCACAAGAGTCCAGTATCAAGATTTCCAGACTCGGACAGTGCTGTCAACTGAAGCTGTAAGCATGCGAGATTCGCTTGGGTGATATGACACACTTGTTACCTGCCACAAAAATTCAACCATCACCACTATCAATGGAAAAATATAAAGTTATATCTGTTGTACTTACTTTCCACAAAGAACATGGATTGAACAAATGTGAGGCCTCTCTATGATTTTTGGCAAACTACTTCTATGCCAGATGGTTGTTGTACACATCAAGCTAGCTTCCTGCTTCCTCAAAAGTGCCAAAATATCAGAGAGCACACCTTCTACTTTGATTATCAACACAGGTGCTCCAAAAAGGATATGACCAGCATTACCACTGAGGGATGGGCTTTGAAGGAGGCAACTATGGAGCCATCCACCAGATCCCAAAAAATAACATTTCCATCTTCAGATCCACTCACAACATGGGCGTCTGAGTTGGTAAGGCAGCTATCCATCTTGTATGACTGCAACAGTACCCCAGATTGTTGAATAAAACACGCAACAAATCAAATTGTGAGTCACAGTCTGCTTCATTGCCACACTCACAGGCTTGATCATGAGTATTTCTGATACAGGGTTAAGGATAAAAGCATCCAAGCTTTGCTATAACAGGATGACTGACTAACCTTGTTGTCATGACCTTTGTACTCCTGCAAAAGCTCCCCTGATGCCCTAAAAATGACACCAAATCACAGGCGGTAGTGAGCATAAGAATTCTAAAAGAAATGATCAGCTTTACAGCAATGTAAGAGAGCAGGATATTGAGAGCACCTGTCAAGGAGGCGAATGGTGGAATCTAAGCAACTTGCCAGCACACAGTTCTCGTCATTAGACAATGCCACACTATTAACAGCCTGCCCTAGCTCATCCACCACTTCCCTGCCAATCAACTCTGAGATTACTCAGTATAGATCATATGCAGGTCACATCATGATTTGTGAACACAGTCACTACAGACATGAGATAATAGGTGTAAAACTCTTATACCTGCCATTGCGAATGTCAAAGGTGCGAACAGTTCCATCCACACACCCAGCAATAATCTCTGTCTTTGTCACTGCAACTGACGTCACACTGTCACCAAATGTGTCGATAATCTGACAAATTTCCACAGCATTTGTGACCCACCAAACCAAAACCAGTTCAAACCCTAAAACCCCAAGGAGCAGCCACAGACAACAGTAGTGCTTCATTCAGGCAGGTCCAGATCAAACTGAATAAAAGTATGACTGAATTAATGATATGATCAGACATGCAAGTTGGGATACTCGGGAGGTGGATGCAATGAACTTCCTACATAATTACAGTTAATAATGCACAATTTGGAAGGTTGTACCTGTATAGGTTCCATGCTATGAGACCGACAGTCCCATGCACGCACAGAGCGGTCATACCCTCCTGATATGATAGCTGCCGCAAACTCATTGAACTTCACAGAATTTATCTGCATGAAGGAAAAATCAATCCACCATAAATCAGAGTGTCTGTGTGCTTCATAAAGCTTGCTTGCCAAAACCTTGTGCTCACAGAGCTAGAGACAATTTGATGTTAAAACATGCTCGAGGGATTAGGGTTTAGAGGAGAAGAACCCTAAAACCCTTGAGCTGCACTTGCTCAGATCTTAAAACTGTGAGCCATAAGCTTAAGTAATAGAAAGTTCATGAAGAATGTCAAGAGAGGCAAGTAGGAAGGAACGGACTTCCTGTTCTGATACACTCATGTACTCAGAGGACCAATCTCATCATGTGGGTTGAGAAGACAGTCAGAGTTGGTGATGAAGCACACCTCACTGTCATGGCCTCGAAACTTGCGGATGATACGACCAGTGGTGACATCCCAATAGAAAAGCTGGCGATCACCTCCACATGAGCTCAGCTTTGCATTGTCACTTTTGTCACCACCACCCGAAGAAGACAAGATTCAAAGTCATTGTTCATGGAGCTGTAACTGAGCTGTGTACAGAAGGAGTAGCAGAAGAAGAAATCACAGAACAGATGGCAACAATACAGATCCCTTGATTTCAGGAAAAAACTGGATCAGAAAAGAGAAAAATTAGGGTACCTGGAGACAGCCACATCTCGAACATCACGAGCATGCCCAGAGTATGTCTTGATGTGGAGACCATTGTGAGGATTCCATAGCCGAAGGGTGCGGTCCTTGCCACAGCTCAGACAGTACTTTCCATCATGGTTGAATCTCACTGCCAGCACTGCCCCTTCATGGCCTCGCAGCACAGCTGCCTCCTTGGTAGGAAGTGCCACACTCGGACCCATGATTCTTGGTGCGGCTCTAGGATGAGAATGTCAGAAGAGAACTCATTCTAGGGTTTAGGGATCTCATACCTCTCAGCTCCATTCAAATGCCCAATTGATCTAAAAAACCCATGATCCCATCTGTGTGGAAACTGCTCTTGAGCATGTAATTTCCTTAGATTGGATAGTTAGTTGCCTTCAAAAACTGTACCACATGATCATTTGGAAATAGTTTCTGTTGTTTTGAGCCTTTATGCATTTGGGAAGACTTAGTGATGATGTTAGGTTTAGGGTTTAGGGTTTAGGCATGCCTCTGAAAGTACCTACTTCCCAACAGTTAGAATCAGAACCACTATGATCATTTGGACATAGTTTCCATTGTCATGAGCCTTTATGTATTGGGAAGACTTAGTGATGATATTGGGTTTTGGGTTTAGGGTTTAGGCATGCCTCTGGAAGTATCTACTTACCAATACATAAAATGCCTTTACACCATTTTGCACATAAATTCTGGTGAAATGAGTTCATTCCTTACTGGGAAGGTGATTTCAGAAGTATTGTGAAGACTTATTGGTGATGATGTCAGCTAGCTCTCGGGAGACATACCGGATATCTATAGTAATCTCATTTTTAAAGCTTTTGCAATAAGGTTGTAACTTGTGACTCATCAGGCTAAACTTCAAATCATTATAGCTTGCACTGCACAAGCAAGATGAAATGAACTTTCAATTTCACTGCACAATAAACATAGCATCAACATTACTATAGACATAGTAAGCAATCATACGAGAGGCGGGTTTGCCAATACACGTGTGGATTGGTTATCACTAGAATGGATCAAATTTAAAATCCGCAGTCAGGAGGAACTGCAAGGCTCTGGAACTTGAGAGAATCAAACCCTAAGTGCAGGAAACATGATTCCATCCCAAAGTTGCTGCTAATTGGCATCATTATTTCAAGAATCTTCCAAAGATACAAACAAACAAAACAATGCTTGAGACTAAGGGACCATAAGTGGTAATAAGGTGACAAACCTTGTGGTAGTTGAAGATGAGATCCAAATCACAGTCCTGGCATGTTCACAACACTCCACAAAGCATTCAAATAAGATGCAATTCAAGCTCTCGTATTATATGCTAGAAAAGCACTCGGGGCTTAGAGATGGTAATGGACCAATTTATAAGAACTTAGAAGGGTCAGGGTCTGCAGAATTTTGATTCAACAAGGGCGTAGAGAGATAGATTGAAATAGCAAACCAAGTGGACCAATTGAATAATCTGACCAATCTACAATAGTGAGAGATTGTGCTGTGGGGACCAATCAAGCAATCCAGCCAATCCACAACAAGATCTAGACCGTGCTGTGGCTTTTGCCAACCACCACATCCTGTGGAAATATGTTTGGTCCCAAAACCATTTTTTTGAACCAAACCAACAAGTGCTTTTCTGTTCTACATCCAAAACATGCTCTTACCAGTGCATGGATGGGGATGCTCTCTTACTCACCACATAGGGAGAACTATCAAACCATATTTCATTTTGCATACATTACAAACAAATTCTGGATCCTGTACAGAAAAGTCTCAATGCAAATTCCTTGAATTGTGCACCAAAATTGAGTGCTGTAAGAATGAACATGACTCTTATCTGCTCCATTCATAAGCTCTTGCACAGCACCTCCAACAACACTCTGCTTCAAAAAACTGTTAAAAAACAGGGTAAATTACGTTTCAAATCTGATCCAACCTTACTAGAGTTTGTGGCAGTAAGAAAAAAAGGAGAGGTACCCAGAAGAGCCCAATTTTTCCTTGATCTGATGAAGCTTCTCTTGATTACACTGGCTCTGACCTTTGTGACAAACAATGGAATTCTAAACCTTCCATGGCAATCCTTGGTAGCTGTTCAAGTTTGCATGGTCAAATAATATACACATGAATTCTTAGTGTAAAATGGTAAGCTTGAAAAAAATAATGTACAAATGTGCAGAAATTAAGTGTCTAGAAACATGGCAGGCATCTAAGGGTTCCAAATAGTGGGATCATACCTGGCTTGTGAACAAATATAGGAATGTGCCCACCAGATAGACTGGCATGAACAAACTTTGAGAATTCATGGCAAGAAAGCATTCAAACATGAAGAAAGAGGGTTCACTCAAGCTTCACACACCTTTCTGATGCATTTACATCAGAATACCAAGATTATTCCAGGTTGTCTATGTTAAGCTTTACACACCTCCTTTTTGAGCTCTATTGTGGAAGTAAGTGGTCATGCAGCCAGTTCCGCGTTGCTTCAAAGGCATCTTCTGCATCTTCATCATCTTCAACACTCTCAGGCATGTGGACAAATCCATGGCCACGCCCCTTGTACACACGAGCTTGTGCGCCCTTCACTTGGCTTTCCACCTGACGAACAACATCTACCGGTGATAATGGGTCTTTATCTCCTGTTATGAGAAGCAATGGCACTTTTATCTGCACTGCCAGTGCAGGGTCAAACCTAGTACCATAGAAAGTTACTCCTGTTGTATATCTGCCTTTTGTATCTCTTGCCAAAGCCTGAATCACCTTACCACCTCCAAAGCAAAATCCTACAATTCCCAGCCCCTTAGTTACTGCACCTTCTTCAAATAGTGCATGGGATAACCAATCTGCCGATGTGTCTATGTCATTTTCAAGTCTGTCTGGAGGATGAGTTGCACGCCACTCTTCAAACTGTTCTTTGGATTTCTGTTTGCTCCATGGATTTCCACGGAAGAGGTCTGGAACAAGTACACTGCAAAACACACAGCCAGGAAAATTCTCATAAATACTCATATCAACAGTTGGGTTGTGCAAAGCTTGACTGCAAATTTATTTGAAGTGAGCATGATAGTAGCCAAGTGCAGTATACAAAACAGATCAGGTTACTTTTCATCTCCTGCCAGCATGTTTGATAATAAGTAACCATATTTTGAGCTCAAGTCTTATGTACTATCAATTGCCAGGCTTTGAACTGAAAAAATAGCATTGTCTAATATAGTAAATAGCATAGTAACCAGATGTTTCCTGAAGCTCTTGAAAGGCATAACTGAACCAAGAGGAACAGAGAAGAAATCTCCAGCAGGGCTCACTTGTAGCCAAAGCAGGCAAGACGGTACACAAAATCTCGAGTTGGACTGTGTTGGTGGCCATAGACATCTGTTAACAGAAGGACTCCTGCACCATTGTTGTTTTTGATGGCCTGAATGAAGTAGGCTTGGAAAGATTCAGAGCCTTCACCCAACTCCACATCAGTTCCATTCACCAGCTCACAGACCTCATCATCTGCTGCTGTTGACCCCTGCTCAGTGCTCTGCTCCGTCTGGGCTTTCACTTTGATTACTCTTGCTGGCCACATTCTCTTTGACAACTGCCTTTGAGCACACACTGCATTTGTCAATCAGAAAACTGAAGTTCAAGAAATGAATATACAACACCAAAACACCACAAAAGATTTTGAGAATATTGTTTTCAACATATGTTTGACATGGTTTTGATGGTTTTGAGTGTGATATTTTGTCCCGAGAGATCTGAAAGAAGGTGCATAACAAAAAGACCTATGAGTTTCTGATGCATAGCCATCCAAACAGATTGCACATCTGCGCAACAGAGAACTTTTTTGAAAGCTTGTTTACGCTTAGTGAGGAAGTCCATTTGAACTTTGTTCTTCTGATATCAGTTCCTTGTTTAAGATTGGGCTAGAGCTTCTCGATTCTTGCACAAATCTGCAAAGCTTGTTGAACTAGGAAGTCCTGGCTAAGAAATTCTCATAATCTTGCCTTTGAAAATTGGGACCAGAAATGTCATCATCCGGACTTGAAAGTCGACTGACAATTCTGAGTGTTTCTAGTATAGTGAAGAACCACTGACGTTATCTCTGTTTTTTTTTCATTCTAGAAAAGGTATTGAACCAAAGAAGAATACGAGAGCGCCGTCTGCGAATTGTAAACAAGGAAAACTAGCCCGCCAGCTCTCTTGAGTGACAAGCGTGACTACAACCACCAGTTTCAAACCCGGACCATCTCCACTCACGGATTTTACAAACGGATGCAGGTAGTTGCAAGCACCGAATCCAGACCAAAAACGAAAACAATGTGAAGAAGAAGGAGAAGAAGGAGCACGGCTTATTTTTGTTTTTCCTTGCGAAAACCAAAATACTATCATCTTTCCTACAAGAAAAATTCCAATTCCTCAAAGAAAAAGGTTAGCAATGAGGAGGTGGAAACAGAAAAAGACGACGATGACCAGAAAGAGAAGCACGGGAGCGAAACCGGCCATCTTCCTACAAGAAAAAATTCAACACTTCCTCGAAGAAAATGGTTAGCAATGAGGAGGTGGAAACAGAAAAAGACGACGATGACAATACGATGACCAGAAAGAGAAGCACGGGAGCGAAACCGGCCATCTTTCCTACAAGGAAAAATTCGAGACTTCCTCGAAGAAAAAGGTTAATGATGAGGAGGTGGAAAAAGAAAAAGACGAGGATGACAATACGATGACCAGAAAGAGAAGCACGGGAGCGAAGCCGGTCATCTTTCCTAGCAAGAAAAAGTTCTATACTTCCTCGAAGAAAAAGGTTAGCAATGAGGAGGTGGAAATCAGAAAGAAAAAAAAAAAAGACGACGATGACAATTCATATACTGACCAGAAAGAGAAGCTGCACAGGAGCGAAACCGAGACGAAACTTGTTGTTGTTGTTGCTGTTGTTGTTGTAGCTGCTGCAAATGTTGACCAAATCGCGAGCTACAAAGTTGTGTACCAGGTCTTCTGACATCCAAAAGAGATGTTGATGGCAGGCGAAGAGAGGCTGCCATCGCCTCCTTCCCCCGGCGATCTGATGATGCTACTGGAAAATCCCGCAACCCCACGACCACAAGCCTCGCGCACGCTCTCTCTCTCTCTCTCTCTTCTCTTCTCTGCGTCTTCTTCCAGAGGTCGCTTCTCGCTTCTCAACCTGTTTTCCATTTGGGCTCTGGAAACGACAAGGATGAGAGGACGAGAGACAAAACCCAACCAGTGAGAGACTGACACATCATCCTCAGACCCCACGGCCCCACGGTCTAGATAAGGTGCCGATGGCAATTTAGCTGACGTGGAAAATTCCAGAGGTATAGTCTATAGTCCTATGGACAGACTTGTTTCCCTTTGGACCCGGTGGCGGGGGAAAGGGGGACCCATGAGATCCATGCCATGATATATATATATATATAATTTTAATATAATTTTTGCAGAATTTGTCAAATATGAATGATGGGTATGGTATTT
>Ga0116231_10001914_pt1 | contig 43335 bp, 38 predicted proteins | sample S1TSphgellanicum_2_FD_89695 | JGI IMG/M metagenome (GOLD analysis project Ga0116231, IMG submission 89695) | Host-associated microbial communities from peat moss isolated from Minnesota, USA - S1T2_Fd - Sphagnum magellanicum MG | ecosystem: Host-associated > Plants > Peat moss > Unclassified... | reverse complement strand
GTGGGCTAGAAAAAGGGCAAAAAAAAAGGAAGAAGAGAAAAAAGGGGTGTGTTTCTTGGCAGGTGCCTTCTTCTTTTGCACCCTAACCCCCCACTCCCCCCCCCCCCTTCTACCACAAAGAGATATTTGAATAATGTTTTAAACAATAAACTTCCTACATCATCAACCTCCTAAGGAAGTCCTTAAATAAGGGAATGGATAATAAATTTCCCATACCTTAAACTTCATGAGGAAGTCCATTGCCCCCACACCTCCACCCTTCTAAAGAGTTGTTGACTCTCCACAGTGCGGGGCTCTCCGTTCTCTAGAGGTGTATCAGGGTGCCCCCCCCCTTTTCTAAGGCCCATGAACCTTCTCTTGATATTTTCTTTGTTATTATTCGATGGTGAAAACAAATTGGGCCTCATATTCGGAAGCTTAGCAGATTTCAAGGCTAAACGAGCACTTCCTAATTGCTAATAGGATCCGGAAGGCTGGCCATAGCACACGCCAAGGCAATAACTGGTTGTGAAACAAGCTGTTAAACCCTAGCGACAACGGCGCCTCAGCTTTTTTGCCTCCGATCAGCTTAGGAGGATCTATCTAGCCAACCGATCTACTGGCTTGCTGCTGCAAAACGACCATGACTCTTGATCTGAAATGAACCTTCCTCCGCTGGAAGGCTCGCCTCCTAAGGATCCATTGCACGGGAAGAAAGCATCGACAATCTTGACGATTTTTGGAGGTTCAGCGCAACGATCGCTCCTCGAAAGGGATGAGGAAATAGCTCAACCCAGGGGCGATGCGGTCACAGCAAAGATAAGTCCCAACGACCACCATCACCATGCATTCCTCCCCTCGCACCACCTTAAGGCACGGGGGAAACAGCTGAAGCTCCAAATTTGGCTCACCTCATCCAAGTACCTCCCCTTACCTTCCCTCCCCCATGCACATCAGATTTTTTATATGCAAACGCTAGCCTGGGATTTGGCTTCGGGGCTTGGACGCGGTTGCTGTAGGGCAAGTGGCTCGTGAAAACCATTCGTCGTCAAAGCAAAAATGACAAGTGTGAAACATACGCAAAGAAGGAAACCAGCCACCCCTCTTCTGATCGCGCCTCTAGGCAACGAAACAGGATCTGTTCCTTTTTCAAATGAAGAGCTCCAAGGACCATCGCCAGTGGACTATGAGTTAGAATTAAAAGCGAAATTTTTGCCGAAAATGGTGTTGGAAATGCAAGAAGGTGTTGCATGCAAAGCACGAAGAATGGTCATTGGAAGAACCTTTGACGACAAACCAACGATCAAAGCTCTTCAAGACTACCTCAAGCTTCACTTACCAACCTTTTTCGAATCAGCTACCTTACTAACACAAGGATTTTTTGACGTCTTATTCGTTAATGAAAAAAAAGCAAAAGCTATTAGAAAAATCACGACAGTGGAATGGAATGGCTTAAATCTCTCCTTTTCCACAACGATGGAATGGAGTGGCTTAAATCTTTCCTTCTCCAAGTACATTCCCAATTTCGACACCAACACACAAGGTGCTAAGACCTTGCTCTCCCACACGATAAAAGTATAATTTCTAGATTTCCATGAATAGTTTAGAAATGTTAAAACCCTCACAATCATGGCTAGCAAAATTGGAGATGTTCTAAAAATAGAAACAGCAAACTTGTACATGAAAGGACCCGTAGGTCCCATGATCACAATGGAAACCCACGACATCAGCAAACTCACTAGTTACATCTGCATTCCCTCCATGGCGAAAAGGGTAAATGCGAAGGACACTACCCCTCAAAGAATTATGTACTCGAGTCTCCCCAACCAGTGCCGAAAATGCTGCCAATTCAGGCACTTCACCCGAACTTGCACAGTACCCAGAGCCCCAATTTGGGACGAAAGTGCTCTCACAAGCAACTTCCCAACATGGAGCAAAATAGTAGCACAGTGTTGCAACCCTAACCTTGGGCTCGTGACCAAGGCAAGGGCTTGCAAGAGAATGAAACAAGAGGGAAACCCGGGAGGCACATCTTATACTCCCAAGAGTGCAAGAGAGTGTGAGAGAATGAACCCTCACACTCCCAAGGCAACTCCCACTTGGGGAGTTGGAATCCTTCGAATCCCGAAGGATTCTCAAATCTTCAGAGAGTGATTGCAAGGGCCAAAACTCATCGATTTGAAGAGTTTTTTCTATCATTGAAAAGATTTGAAATGTGGATGTCTAAAATGGACTCACATCACCCATTTGGACATTTGAAACACAAGTTATGGCCAAAAGAAAAGCCGAAAGTCAAATTGGCAATTTGACTCCCGACCACTAAAAGTTAGGAATCGACCCGATTTCCATGTGTGCAGGTGGCGTGCAACATACTGTCGGAAAGCTCTCAATGAGGGCTACATCTTTGCTTTAAACCTCATCGCAATCAAAGGTCTACACACAAAATTATGGGGCGCTAAAGTCACGGGAGTCTTAACTTTAGTAATTTGGGGACTCCCACTTGGGAGTCCCGAAACAAAAAGCCATTTGGATGTGGGCCTCGTGAATATACTATAAGGGGGAAGGTGGTGGCTTCCCCCAAGTCCGGGCCGTGGTGAGTCTTGTGAGTCTGAGTTTGCCCATGGCTTGTCCTAGCACCAAAAGTGCTTCAACTATGCACTAACCAACTTGTTGTTTGATGTTGTGCAGATCCGAGTGAGTGATTAAGTGCTTGTCATTTGTCCTAGTCCCATCCCGGAGCTCCAGCACGCCCCTCTACCCCCCCAAAGTGCTACGAGCCAGGGAACGTGCCTCGATTCGTTGTTTTTCCACTGTCTTTAATTTGGACTCTCATTTGAGTCCATTAAAAAACCTGGGGGTGCGTCATGATGACCCTTTAAAATCAAAAATTATGAAGTTAACATATACTAAAAAAGTAACATTTAACATTAATGGCATAACAATGCATTTTGCACTTACAATTTCATTAAACAAAATATTAACAAAACTTAATGCATTAAATGATGAAAAATGTGACACTTTTATAAAAACATATGATCAATTTTGTTTACTTGTTATAAATGAAATATCTTTAGTTTGTAATAGGATGTTGAGTTTCATTTATTGTACGTTATGTGTGATAAAACAAGTTTAGAATGAATTCATGGGCGGATTGGATGTAATAATGACCAATGATTTTTATTAAGCTCCTTTTGTTCCAGATTCATGGATTTTCAAACCAATAATTTATACTTTTAACTCTATTACAATAAACTATTGGTCAAAATATGTACCATGTTATGAATTAAAACAAATCATGTGACAAGACAATGTTGATTTTATTAATGTATGAAATAGGTTTCGAACAGCTTCACAAATAGCTACAGATATAAAATTGTTGGTTGGATTATGTGCAAAGAACTATGAAACATTAGATGGTCTTGTCAATGGTGTCGATGGATATTTCAAGATTATACAGAAATTATTTCAAAATCTTTAATTTGGATACAATTCCAAAATTCTCAAATTGGACATAAAATATGAATAAAATATTTTCATGTGTATGAAAAAATTCCTAAGCTTGATAAGAATTGGACACCAATTGAACATAAAGTTGTTGAAATACAAATAGGAAATAATCCTTTTCACACTATTATAAAATTCAATTCCCAATTCAATTAGTTGCAGCACACACTATACATTGTTCACAAGGGTTAACTTTTGATTGTTTAATATTTGATCCAAATGGTGTGACAAAACATGGATTAACATATACAACACTTTCTAAAATTCTTTCCAAAGAACATTTGTATTTACTTTCTCCATTATTAAGTAAAAACTTTCAAATAGATCATTTCATTCAAGAATAAATGTTACGATTAACACATTACAATACAAAATTACTACTACATCTTTACAATCCTACCGCTTAGAATTTATGATTATACAATCTTTAAAAACTTGTTTTTTGGTATTGCATTTTGGAGATGTTTTTGTGGATCCAAATTGTTAGCATATCATATTCTTTGTTTAAATGAGACAAAAATGAATTTTTTTGATATAAATTCAAATTTTTATAATGTTTTATCACAAAAATTCCAAATATTATCTTGCTATGATGAACATGGCACTAGGATACTTTATGATGATAATGTTTCATTAACAGACAACACAACAATGAAACATGTAGGAGTTGAATTTTTTTACTACACTTTTTAATAACAACACACGTGATGCATTATATGTAATTGCAATATATAAACCACCAAAAATGCAACTATCATGTTTTAATTCTATGTTAAAAACATTTATACACAAAATGCCTTCAAATTGTCCAATTGTGATAATTGCAAATTTTAACATAGATTTGTTGACAAATATAATTTAATCAACAACTTTACAAACATTTATGAAAAAATACAATTTTAAACTCACCTTTTTTGAAAGCATTGCTATTAATGACACACAAATAGATCACATATGGACAAATGCACCAACACAACAATGTTATTTTGGATCAACACAAGCATATTGGACATATCACAAACCCATATATCTTGCTTTCAAATTGCCTAATTATGTCCACTAATTTGTATTACCACAATGAAAAGAAACTATTTATTGGATATTTACACAAACATATTTAATTTTAGATTAATTTTGAGATTGAAATGCAAAGCAACCACCAAACAACACTTAAGAGATGTGATTGGAAAATGGTTCAATTTATTTGTAAATCAAAACCATTATCAAATAATGAACTTATATAAGTGTGTTGAAAAAATTGAAAATTCAATATATGTTTGCAAGGCTTTTCCCATTTATTTATTTTTATTTTTTTAATATTATTTTAAACATTAAGTCTTTGTCCCCATTTTCCTAATGATTTTTTTTGCTATGTCTGTTTTAATTATAAATGATTTAAAAATTTTTATTGCAATTCTTGTTCTTGTCTATATTGGTTTTTAACATAGAATTCAAATATGATAGAAATTTTTTGGGTGGTTTTTATATACATATACATGTACCCATGCACATTTATATATGAAAACATATATACATTCATATATACATAAACATAGATACATACATATATAAACACATCCATGCAACCAAACATATGTATTTCTCTAAACATGTTTTAAATACATCTACAAGATATCATCTATAGGGAGGGCCTGCATGTTTGTGGTGCCTTGCTTTTTCTTTGGGTTGTGTCTACTTGTGTTCTCTTTTGCCTTATACTTTTGATGGATGGTTCCCATCCTTGATTTTGATTTCTTCTTTTTCCTCTCCAAACAAGTGCAGATGTAAAGAGAAAGATCATATATATATATATATAGTTTGATTCCAACCAGTTCTCAAAAGTGCAATGGTTGGTAGTTTCACTTACTGTAGCCTAGGGTCAAATTTGTCACAATAAAAAAATAAAAAAATTGGTTATTTTTTGTTTTCCCTTAATAAAATTATTTGGTTTTTCACTCATGCAAATTTTGAATATTCTTTTGAAAATTTTCATATGTTGGATATACATACAAAAATATTAGATGTACATCACAACTGTTGACATTGAATGGAATGTCAAATGCTGCACATCCATGCCTATTCATGCTTTTCTAGGTAGGGATGTCTGATCTATTCCTCATTAAACATACATAGTCCAAGTTATCCATGGAACAAAAAGAACAAAAACCAGTCACAATGTTGATGAATTTATAGGACCAAGGATGATGTCAAAATAATCACCAAGGCAAGGAGTTTCATTTATAAGAAAGACAAAAGAGATGTCAAGTGGGTTGCTTGTAGAGGGCTGACTGCTTATACAAATGCTTATATTTTGTGTTCACAAATTTTGTCATTAGGAGAGGTGTAATATTCAACATTTTTGTCACCTCCACTTGGACTATTTTTTTTAAACTATTTTTATGATTTTTTGAATTGTTTAATGACGAAATTGACCATAGGATAGAGTATTATATCATGAGATTAACCATGATTATATACAATAAATAAGAGGTTTTGGATGAAATACAATAATTATTTTGCTTGTTTGGGGCCCATTAAACGGGTTTGGTGTTGTAGACCCAATTGAATCCATAGTCCTTGGTGAAAGGTCAGCCCAAAATATTTTTTTTTGTACATACTATCCCCTAGAAATGAGTGTTGGCCAAGGTAGAAAGCTCTTTAAATGGAGAGCCATGGGAGAAGGAAATGGTTACAAGCCATGGGAGAATGCTTTAATTTTTTCATCTTTGCAAAAACCAATGGGAAATTTTATACTGCATTTGGAGATTACTTCATAGAGGGAAAATTTTGGTCTGAAAATTCCCAGAGCAAAATGCCCACTCCTCACCTTCGTTTTCTCTTGTAGTTTTTTTTTTAAAATATATTTTAAAATTTTAGTTTTCAGCACCATGTAATGGCCTTGGAGCATGGCATTCTGGAAGTAAGCACCCCTTGAGGAGACCTTGAGCAAGCACTTGCTTCAGGGATGCCCTTTGTTTGAGGCCATTACCCTGCACATTATAACCAAATTTGGCTCTATCATCATATGGACAATCAGCCACTTTGGCTACATCACAAATTGAAACAAAAAGAAACCCCCCCAAAAAAAAATTTGATTAGGAGATACCTCTTTGGGTCTTGTTGTGTACACGTAAAAGGGGCAAAGGGGTGAGAACAAATCACCATAAAAACCTAATTTCTGTGTCCTCTTCCCTAAACGAAGTGACTTTGGAGAATCTTGCTTGCAGACAAATTGGTACTACCCAAAAATATTTGGCACCTAATCTGAGCTAAAACCATCAAAAGCTCTCCAAGAGAAAAGCACTCAGGAGAACCCTAGGATGCCACTTTCTTAGAATACTAAGAGAAAAATTCCTAATGCAATTGGAGAGCACCTCATATCCATGAATAATATCCCTCCTAAAACAAGGACGGATATTATGCCTACTCCTTAAGAGAGGGAGGGATTTTGGGCATAAGATACTGCTCCCTCTTGAGGAGTAGGTGTAAGAACTCTTCCCTCCTATGCCTCCTAATCGGCATATATTTATGTTTGCGATAACTTTCACCTTGTGCAATGGTGGGGACATTGCAAAATCCGGGAGCTGGGTGACTTTGCTCTACTACCTGGTCCTAGGCTTTGTACAGCACAGACAAACATTGTTGAGTGTATCTGTAGGGCATGTTGTCAAGCCGGATTTGTCCTCTGAAATGGAGGGGCATTTCAAAAAACAAAAGGCCCATCTCTTTTTTCATTTTTCCCCCATTTCTACCCTGCAAGTATCATGGGAAAAAAATTTAAATTAAAAATTATGCTGATGCTCTATGTAGGGTAATGCCCCCACTAGGGTAATGCATAAGGAGTAGGGTGTTCTCAAAATAAGTGCCCCTCCACCTTAAAGCGGCCCTTATTTCAGGAATGCCCTGCTCATCAAGCCTTACCCTACACTTATTGGGGGAATGCCCTCACTTTGGAGCTTTACCCTATTCTTAATTTGTTTCATTTAGGAATATCTAGTGGGGGTGGGTGTTCTTGAAGCAACCTACCCAACTAAGCTACATAGGGCTTTAACTAAATGAAGGTTATTTAGTCCTTGAAGTGATGATGAAACCCTGTCAATCTTTTAAAAAACCAAAGCACTCGAAAAAAGGGGGAATACAAGGAACAAAATGGAAGGACCTACACCCAAGAAGACAAAAGACTCACCTTTAAAAAAAGTGAACCACAAGGGGAACATCAAGTTCCCGAACCCCCTCCTGTCACGAGAAGCATATCAAATAAGGAAAGGAGAGGACCTCCTGAAAGGACACCTAGCCTAGAAGAACCCTCACCTACAGCAACAGCACATCTTAAAGTGTGAAGAGGAGTGTTCCAGTTTCCATCAGTGTGGGTGCTGGTTCAACTAGACCTCTTGGTCTGACCTAAACTTGGGTATGGATTTGAAGTACTAATGGAATTGTCAAGCCTTGCCCATCACATTGGAAAAGGCACCAGGGGAGCCTGGGTGTTAGGGTGATACGGTGACATAACATGCTTGAGATAATGGGCAGAGTGAGGCTATTCCATGACGTTAATGTCTGGGACGGCAGATTCAATGATTTAAAGAAAAATTCATGCCCAACAAACACATTTTGGTCATTATATGATCATCGCCAGAAGATTATGTCATACAATATGGTCAAGACAATGGTATAATCTGCTGCCACCCCTGACCTTAATGTCATAATAATTCTCCTCTTGAACTACTAGGAGGCCAGTTTTTCTTTCTAAAACCAAATACCTTTTGTAATGCAAGATGATAATATTTTAAGGTTTTTTATTCTCTTGTAAAGAACTTGATGAAACATCCTAGTGTGTTTGGAGGGCACATTGTATTTGTGAATAACCTTTCTTCAAAAAGAGAAGGGATCTTCATGCATGCTCCTTAAGATGGTGTTGGGGATCTTATGCCTATGAGAAGCCATGCTGCTTAAGGAGCACATGTAAGAACTAAGAACCCTCCCCTTCCTCCACATGATGATCTACATATGTTTAGGTTAGGTCCATGATAATGTTTGCCTTGTGCTTTACAATTGGTAAAGCCCATGGATGAAGGAGATTCTCAAATTGTGAGGGTGACTTCGTCTCCCACCTCATCTTAGGACTCCTTATTTTGGAAATGTACCCCTGGGCTTTTACACTACACAAGAGTGTCACAATTTTGAGGTGTTCAAAATTGAGGCAGCTTGAATTGTTGGAAAATTGGCATCTACTTCAAGAGAAATTAACACTCATTTCTCTTCATATCAAGTTTTTTTTTTTTTTTAAAAGTGCTGCTTAATTTGAAAGGGACTCAGGAGCAGTGTTTTCATTTTCTTTTTCTTGGGGGTGAGGGGGTGGTTTTTTTTGGTTTTTTTAACCTGAAAAGCATGATTTCCACAGATATAAAGGAAATTTGTGAAAAAAAAAAGGTCCTAAATTTCACCAGATTTTTTTTTAATCAAAAAAATCACCAACAGCTTCCAGCAAGTAACCAAAATATAAAAAGATTCTTAAAAAAATTACCTTTGTATCTGGTCTATAGCCAAATTTGATTAAATCTTCTGCAAAGGGTCACAGCAACCGATTTTGGCTGCTATGCACAACTTTGGTCAGCCACTTTGGGCAGCTCCTCTAGGCTTTGCAGGTGTGGGGGGAGGGAAAAAAATGCTACTTGGCTACCAGGTAAAAAGGTAAAAGCCTTACCCCAAAGTCATAACAACCTCAGGGGATTTGAGTAGACCCCTTTCTAACTGTTCCTTTGGAGTCCTGGCCAGGGTTAACCAGCACCTTTGTTCGTGGTTCACCCACGGTTGATACCATGGTAAAAGCCAATGTGGGTGCTGGTTCACCCAAGGCACCAGTCCTAACCTAGACTTGGTGCAAGTGCTTTTGACTTAACTACGTGGCTGCCACGTCAGTTTTCTAAGCTGACCGCTTGGGGAATTATATTTTACGGGCTGCCCAGGATTCCCCCAGGGTATATATAGGTAGACGGGGGTAAGAAACAAAAGAGCACTCCGCAAAAGCTGCTTAAACCCTACACCCAATAAGAGAACCGGACGCGCGCGCGCGCGCGCGAGAGAGAGAGGGATCGTTCAATCGACCGTCCAGAAACTGAAATTGGAAGTTGCAGCAGCGCGCCGCACAAGAATCTAAAACCCAGTTTTGGAAATTTTGTTTTGGCAGAATCTAGGAGCTTTTTTTGCAACAAATTCTGTTGTTGGGGGCAAGCCTAATTGATACCCATTTCCTCGGAGCGCCGGTTGTTACGCGCACGCCCCCGCGCACACCTGTTGGCTCTCAAGACTGTCTCTCTCCAATCTGCATTTGCTTTAGACTGCTCTGCTGCACCAACTGAATTTTTCCTCTTTGGCAGTTCTTGACTGATGTGAATACAATAGCTGTGGACTAGTATAGTTAGTTTGTTGTTGTTGTTGTTGTTTGCAGTGTCTCTTTGTTGAGCTGCTAGTTCAGTGGTGAGAACTGAGGACCTTTTTTTTCGCTTCAACTCCGTTTGATGTGTTTGCATGAAGATCACGGTCTGATATCACGGACGATTTTTGTTTATGTGTTGCTTCTTCTTTCTTTTTTTTGGGTGTGTTGGATTGTTCAATAAGAGCTGCATTTGGTGAAGATTCTCACAAATGTGATCGCATTGAGTTCTTGTTGAGTTCATTTCTTCTTCTTCTTCTTCTTCTTCTTTGGCAAATTGGAGCCCAAGGAATTGCTTACCTCTGAAAATTATAGATCTCACAAGTCTAAGTACATGGGGATCAGGAGGATTCCAACCATGATTTCTCCTCAAAAGAGCTTGACATGAGCATCTGATGAAGCAGCAATAAATGTTCACGAAGCTGCAACCCATGTGGTTTACAAGCTGTAGTAGTACTGAATCTGCTGCTGAGTCAATGTGAATACAAAAGAAGGCAGTGGCAGCAGTCCAGCAGCAGACTGTCCTTGAACAGCAGCAGCAGCATGTCAAGGGATCATCATGTGCCTTATGCAGCAGCCTCAGTGTTGGTGGTGTTGGATGCAAACAACAAGGACATAACAGCAGCTCCACTGTACTGGGCACTCGGCAATGTAGTTCGAAAAGGAGATTACCTGAAAATCTTTGGCATCATCACAACATCCACTGCAAAAAACACTTGTAAGCTTCTCAATTATGAAACCTGGCCTGCCCGCACATGTCAGACCACATGATGAATGTAGTCTACATCTTCCACATGCATTTTCAATTAGAAACAGAAGAGTTGATCTCCCACTGATGGATTGATTCCAGGATTCATGTGATGAATGGGTTTTGAATGTTGGGGTTTGGGGTTTTGGTGGTGGTGATGATGGTAGAAAGAGAAGTACTAACTCCCTCCCACTGATGGATTCTGGGACTCACGTGATTGATTTTGAATGTTGGGTCTGGGGTTTTGGTGGTGCTGGTGCTGGTGGAAAGAGAAGTACTACTCCCTCTGGCCACTGATGGATTGGATTCAAGTGGGTAGTTGTGAATGACATTGTTTGGTTTCGGGTGGGTGGTTCATGCATGAATCTAGTGGGGTTGGGCCGAGGTAGAGATGAAATAGACTACCGCAACAGATCAATGCAGCAGCTTCAAAATCAAGTCAACATAAAAAAGCAGGCCCTCAACAGCATTCCTCATGTCACCGAATGGTGTGAGAAAGCAGGGGTAAACATGATTGATACTACACTACTACAACCCTTAGTTAGACTTGAGTAACACACATGAGTCTTGAACCTCTTCTAAGAGCTTTCTTTGTTCACACAAATTCTCAATGGTGTTTGAACTTCCAGAAACCCCCTTTATTTGGTGGTTTATATCATGAAGCTCCTGTTCTGTACTGCAGTTACCACTCAGACTTCAAGTTCATGTCAATTCCATTCATGTGAGTTTGGTGTCTTAGTTTGGCATCTCACATGAGAGAGAAGAAGTGATGGGAGAAGTGTGGTTGCTGCTGTTGTGCAGGTGAAGTTGGAAATTGATGTGAAGGCTGGGTTGCAAGCCAAGGTGATAGCTGTGGATGAAGCCAAGGCCATGGGAGCTTACCATGTCATTCTTGACAGGTCTTGTGATCTATCATCCTTTTCTTCATTCTTGATAGACTCAATTTCTCTTATTCATACCTAGACGGCTGGAAATCTTTTGAACATGAACCAAGTCATGGCCGGTCATGCATCTATCCCATTGATTTGGTGGTAGTCCTAATTTGCTTGAAAATATGAATTTTCTTGTACATCATGCTTCCAATTGGTGCTTGCAAAAGACATTTGGCTTCATGGAACTAGAGTAACAGAAGTGTAAGAAATATAGGTACCCGGATATGTGATGGGAACTCAGACCACCCATGATTTTGATTTTGTGCTGGTAGGCTTGACCTTTAATATACAATTGTTGGTTCACAGCATTTTGAAGCTCTTGAAAGATGGTTTAGACTGTGATCTGAGTCTCTGTGTGTGGGTGGGGTTTGTATTGGTGTGCAGTAATATGAAGAAGGATAAGAAGTATTTTGTTGACAACTTGACATGCTTTGTGAGTCGACTGAAAAACAGCGGTGGAGTCGACACTATCCGTACCTTCACCATGTCTGTCATGGACTCAGCCTCTAGTAAGCCAACTTCAAAAGCCTCAACTTTGGACACATCTGCTTCCACAGAGTTTGGACATAATACCATCAGAAGCTCCTCATCAACAAGCTCAGCTAGTTTTGATCTGCTAACATGTGATAGCAGTGAAGACTTGAATCAGTTCAGTACTCAGGACTCCGAGACTCTGTCTTGGCCAAGAACAGACTATGACTCTTCCTCCATACTGGAGAAACCAGAATCACACAACTCTCAAGCTGACTTTCAGAACAAGGTGGGCATGATTAGATCCACATCCCTGACAAGGGCAATTAATCTTGAGCCCGGGCTTCGAGTAATCAATCCTGTGTTGCGACCAGTGAAGACCAGTGTTGACACTACAGCAGCAGGGGAATCAGCTGGTCCAACACCAGTTGTGACATTGTGGCTTGCATCTCAAGCTTCAAATTCAGATGGTGTAGTGAACATCAATCCTGAAAATCACCGCTACACTGCTAGTCCTACTGTGTCCTTACTACATCCACCAAGTATTTTCCCAGCTTGTCCCCTCATATCTTTTGCTGCATATTTGCTGCTACATTGGATGTGTTTTTGGTGAAACAATCAAAGTGAACTGCAGTGTTGTATTGAGTGCTTGAGAAAACCTGAGGTAACTAGAGATGTTCCAATTTTGTGAAATTTAGTGGGCCAATAATCTATTTGCTGGTTCTTGTGCAGGTGGATTGAAGACGGTGAGCTCTGAAAGGGATTTGAGAAGAGGGGGACAAGGAATTCAAGCATCTGGGTCGCCACGTTTTATACATGGTGGTGCAGGCAGCTTCAGCCACAATTCTAGATCATTGCAGGCAATCAAAAACCAGGTTCAAGCTGACAACATGAAGATGGATATGTATTGGCCTATATTAGAATGGGCTGATTGCCGGCATTCATCTAAGCTGAAAACCACATCTCAGACTAGTAATCTGGGAGGTGGATCCAACCTGAATATCAAAGCAGTGAGCAATCTGTTGGCATCAGTCCGCAGGCGACATATTGCATCGTACACTTCATCATCATCCCTCCTCTACAATGACATGGTTGACTCCGATTAATGCGATATCTGACATGATATCATCACTCTTTCTTCAGGTTTGTGTACACAGCAGCTCACAACCGTCAAATGCTCCCCCACCATCAACCAGCTCAATTTTGTTTCTCTCGATACCCAGTTGGATACACACACTGTTATATGAAGATCATTTGGTTGTTTTTTTTTTTTTTCTCATTTCCATCAATGTTGATGGGTGTATTTGCCTTTGGGAAAAGTGTGCTGATTTCAGGCACATGAGTTTGGGCATCCTTTTTGTAACATTTGGAAACTTATTAAGCTGGGTGTTGTAGTACAACCTACTAAAATTCAGTTCAGAAATTCTGGTTTGCAGGGATGGGTCAGGCAAGCTCTGGCAACAACATGAAAGATGCAGCAGTAGCAGCAGCTCCAGCAAATACATGATAAAATCACAATTGATCATCATGTCCAAATTAGGGCATGTTATGTATCTGCACATTGCCAGGAGTTATCAAGGAGCAGACAATGCACCACAAATGCACAAGCAGGGAAATTATTATTATTATGTGGGAGTTTTGGAGCAAGGAGGTGGAACTGAAAGTTGCTGCTGGAACTAACAAACCAGAACACAAAACCACAGCATTATATTGCTTCTTTCACTTCCATCATAAGAAATGACTGGTAAGTACTTTGGGCTTGATCCTTTTGCATATGAACCCACAATTCAAGAATCAAATGGGTGCAGTTTGTAACTTCATATGTTGTTGCAAATTCAGTCATATGAATTGTTATGAAGAAAAGAATTTGAGTTTTTGAAGCTGAGAAAATGGATGTAGTCGTGTGACCAACACAATCATACAATTAAGCTGTGACTGAAGACAGGGTGAAAAGATGCATCAAATGACAAAGCAATGATAGTGGTTTATTCTGAGATAATTCATATAACTACCCTGCAGGTGCCAATATCTCAAAGATCTGAGTTTTAAAGGAGATGCCAGCAGTTTGGCTGTTGGGTGTTGGAGGCAGAAGCTGATAAGGTGATAAATGGTTTGTTTATGAAGTACCTGATTGGGAGATTGTGGATATTTGCTTTTGTTTGGAGGAGAAAAAGAGCTGGAAATTATTGTTAGAAAGCACATGACCAGCCAAATGAATGAAGGATTCACAAGCATAGAGCTCTATACTTGAACAATGTTCGTTATTTGCCACCTTTTGCTTGACTACAGGCTGTAACAGACCATCAACCTGGTCTCAGTGCTTCCACACTCAAAGGGGTGCTCACCTACTCCATTGACTTGGGGATTAGCATGAGAGCGAGGTCACAAGCTTGGAAGTCATGGCACAAATTGGACATCTGTGGTGGGTCGTGGATGGGTGGTGGACTATGCATCCACAGTAAAAGATTGATAGAAATTTTTCTTTAGCAAAACAACCAAAAGGGTGTATTTTTGCTGTGTTTGCAATCGTAATTTGATTTTGTTTGTTTTCTGTGGTGTGTCTTACAAAGTATGCAGAGCAGCTCCACTGGTGCTCAGTATGTGACCCTCCACAAACATTTCTCACATCCAAGATTAGTTATTTACTTTTTTTCCAACCCCACCCATAAAACAAAAACTGGGACTGCAAACAGGTGAGCGACTAGGTGTTAGGCTCTGTAATGCCTTTTCCAAGCCTCAGCATCCTGTGGGAAAATGCTGGGCCAAAACCATTTTGCTGAGCTAAACTCGCATGTTTTGACTTATCTTCGTGCGATTTTTTTTTGCTGGACCACATACTGAGCGCCAGTGGAGCTGCTCTTAGAGGGTATATGTGCATGGTTGTGTATCATCTTGAGAGCGTCATGTTCATTTGGAAATCATGATGAAGACATTCTATGAAAATCACTAGATGGTGTCAATTGATTATGCTAATTTGTTGGTAGCATTGTTGGACTGGAATCAACACTAATTAATAAGAGGACAAGTCCTTAGTGTAGTGCCACCATAAAAGTGGCTTTACTAATGGTTGAAATTCAATTACACAAGTGGGTTGAATTATAGGGTCATTTCAATGGCTTGTTATAAGCTAATGGTTGGAATAAATTGAGTATTGGCAACACTGAATTTTCATAACCCATAATGAGGTTCTTTCAATAGGAGAAGGGAAAAAATTAATGGTAACAAGGTTGGAATATATAAGTATTTGGATAAATAATTGGATGAAGGTCTTCACTTCAATTTGAAAAGGCCTAAAGTCCAAAAATTTTAATACAATTTCGTTTTGCAACCAAGCAACTAGCAAAGCAGTTTTCAAAATCCAAAAGTATTTGGGAAAGAAATATTTTTTCTTTGGAAAGTAATCAAGGCTTTTGAATTAAAAATTTGTTCAAGATTGGTAGATTGAACTTAAGGCAAATCCAAATAATGTTCCAAGAAGCTACTTACAATTCCTATTAATTAGCAAGCCATATTGAAAGTAGCCATGTTATTGAGATATGGGAATGTTGATAAGGAGGATAGTATAGTTAAATCAGATGTGATCAAACATGATCTCAAACAATGGGTGCAAGCTTTTTATGATAAAATGGAAAAAATGTTTATAAAAAGCAAGCTTGAAAACGTAGAACAAAAAAGAAGGTTTTTTTCAACTTTGTTCTAAAATTTTAAAAAATTTGTGTAATGTGGGATTATGTAAACACGGATGTTATGTTTGCTACAACTTTAACAATAGAATGAGCAATGGTTGAATTGGGAGATACTCCTTTTAAGCCTTTGAAAGAAGAGTTGGAAGAGGGAATTATGGTTGATGAAATGGTGGAAAAAAAGGTCAATTCTTTTATTGAATCTTTCATGGGTAGATGCAAGGTTAAGTGGCTCCTTTTCGACAAATAAAAAGTCCATAAAATTCCAATTTTTGGTGTCAAATTAACATAAATGGGCGACTATGGTTTGGTTAACGAGCTAATTAAGTTCATATGAAAAATATACCCACTTAGACATCTTTTTTATATACATTTTACAAGGAAAAAAATCATCAATCCAACAAAAAATGACTCATGTAAAGACTTTTGAAAATAAGGTATAGATTTTGATCATTCAAAAGTCCATAACTATATTTTTGTTAAAGTTTTTGTAATGAAGTTTTCAAATCTTTTTTTTTTTCCATCGATCAAATATTAAGTTCATGTAAGATATATTTTCAAAAAATTGAAAATTCCATATGTATGGGAAGAGTAGATGGTTGAAACAAATCATATGTTTTCATTTCAAAAGTCCATTACTACATAATGGGTGCACATTTATGGTGCACAAATTATATAGATAGTTTCTTATTGAAGTTGAAAATCTTAAACCGTCCCAATTGTGCATATAAATGGTTTTATAGCATGTTAATTCACTACACCCTACAAAAAATTGCAATGGGACACAAAAAGTGACCCACTATAACTTGCATTCACCTTCATAAACTTTTCAAACAAGGAGTTTCAACAAATAATGGAGCAAGTTCTCCAAGAGTTAATAATTCTTCTACATGCCAAATATGCAATTACATAGATCATGTTGCTATTATATGTTTTACAATAGGAGATTTAAAATCCAAATGTGGTAAATGTGGTGATCTTCCTCATAGGACAAAAAACTATGGTGTTAGATGTGGATATTGTATAAGAATGAACCATATAGAGGATAGATGTTGGAAGAAGGGGAAAGATGTCAAACCATGAGTTTGCAACCAATAATTACCTAGATGTTTTCGTTGATGATGAGGTCGTCAACTAAAGTTGAAGACAAAACCATGGAAACATGACTAATGGATATCCTGAAGGAAGGATATATGCACGATTGAAGATCTTTAAATAATTTATCAAATGCAAGATTGTCTTATCTTCAATGGAAACAATTTTATTTATTCTTGGAAAATTAAAATACCTTGAGAGTTTGGTTACATTGGCATGGGAGAAGTGAAATGAGAACTTGAAATCATTTAATGCATTCAAGCTAGAAAAAAATTTGGCAATCCATAAGATTTGCATCAACAAAAGTCACCAGAGCAAGACTTTACATCTACTAGTAGAAGTTAACAACCATGTGGTGGGAAGGTTGGTTGATATGGGAACATTTTTGTCTATCATGGCACTAAAATGGTACATGAAGTAAGAATTATGCATATGGTGATAGGGTCAAAGTCATATAAGATTGCTTTAGGTAAACTACTTCATCACAAATTTAACATCTCATGATGTAATAATGAAAATCATGCAAAGTTTGTATGTTTTTGGATTGATATCATGCATTGAAAACACATTTGACACATGGATTTATATGAAAATGAAAAATTTGTGCGACATTCATTCATTCATAGGTTCATATTTCATCCATCTACACATTTATCTATGTTTCAAACATGTTTTCAAAACATGATATTTGTGTGTAAAATGTATAAACCTACAAATGAACAAACTTCGCATGATTTTCATTATTAATCCATCACATGTTAAATTTATAATGTTAAACATTGGGAAGGATAAATGAGAAACCCATAAGGGTTGGAGAAATGTTTCTTGACATTCATGATTGTAGACCCATACATCTATCATCTCTTGTTGAAATTGGATTTGTTGATCAAGATAAGGGCAATTGTGGATGTGGAGAAGGGAATGATCCAAGTTAGGCAAGGACCTAGAACAACATACATATATTAACATGTTGAACATGGTTAATATGTTGCAAGTTGTTAAGGAAAAAGTGCAACCTAAGTCCAATGTAGATCAAGAAAATGCAATGAAGATGGATGTAAGTTTATAACATATGGACATTACAAATGATATACAAAGTTTGGATTTTGTTTTAGAGAGTAATCAAACTAGTGGGAATCTAACCAAGATGCATTTGAAGATGGAAATTGTGAATGTGAAGTTTTTGAACAAGCTTAAAGAACATATTGTGGATACACAAGTGTTTTTGTTGTGCCACATTACTCCAAGTAGGTTATCTTTTTGGGAAGAGGTAAAAGCGAAGATGAAAATAAATGATTGGGTTGCATTGGGGAAAATGAAACCTAGCACATCAAAATATGCTTATAAAATGACACTTCTAGTAAAGAAAGATGAGAGTTGTTGATTATGTGGGGATTACATGTTGTTGAATCAATAGACTAGCAGAGATGCATTTCTAATGCTTTTAAATGAAGATGTTTTGATGTCTAGCTAGGGCTGTCTTAATGGTTTTCCACTCTAAATCTATAGTTTAGTTTTTGGGAGATAAAGATGGCACTTGAGGATGTAAGGAGAACAACCATAATTATGAAAGTTGGATTGTTTAATTGGAATGTTATGCCTTTTGGCATGAAAAATGCAACTAATATTCTTTCAAGGATGACAATTGAGGTTTTTGGAAAGTACATAGATAAGTTCATGTTGATGACCTTAACACATACATCATGACATGGGAAGAACATTTGGAGCATCTTTCATTCATGTTGTTGAAATTAAAGGAAGTCGATTTAAAACTTAATTTAGGCAAATGTGAATTCACCAAGACTTGTGTTGGAATTTTGGGTCATATTGTGAATAGGGAAGGGACATAACCAAATCAAAGGAAAATTAAGGCAATAATTGAATTTCCAATACCTATGTGCATATCTATGACTAATGTCCGAGCATTTTTTAAACTTATTGGTTATTACATGAATTATTTAAAGGGGTATTCCTACATATTTATGCCTTTATTTGGACTAACAAAGAAAGATACAACATTTTCATGGAATCTCAATTATCATAATGCATTTGATATGTTAAAAATGCATTAGTTATGGCACCCATTTTGATTAAGCCAAATTTCACTAACCTTCCATTTTGGATGTAAAATGGTCAATTCGAGGTGTTGGAGTCAAAGTATTGGTGCCATTCTATCACAACGATAAGGAAAGAATGAAAGGGTTGTAGCTTATGTGAACAAAGGGCTCTCACATGTTTAAAAAAAGTTTCACCCAATGGAAAGTGAATGATATGGGGTACCATGCATTTTCAACAACACTTGTACTAGAATCACTTTACCCTACACATTGTCCACAAGCTATTGGAATAGCTAGATACTATGTCACACACATATAGAAGAAGAGGAAAGTGGATTAATATGTTGCAACTTGCTTCAATTTTAAGATAGTGCATTGTGTAGGGTCCAAACACACAAATGATGATGCATTAAACAAGATTCAAGTGGGATGTGCAAATGAGGATGAAAATCTCTAAAAAGAAATATAAGACTATGAATGGATGCAACATATTCACAAGGTGGAATAAACTTGTTGAACATGTAGATGGAGTTCAAAAATGGGATTGATCTTGCTACATATGGATTGTAAAAAGATGTTCAATCAATTATTTATGGTTGGAAAAACATAATTAGAGGCTACATGTGGAAATACAATGATCAATGATGAATCGATTGGGAGGTAAGTGGAGAATATTGAAAATAAGCAGCATGATCAAACTTTGAAAAGGAGATGGAAAGATCTATGGGATACTAAGATGCATCTTCATATAATTGAATAAGAATAATCGTTAGTTGATGAAGATGAGGTGGATGAGAGCTATTTAAAAGGAAAGAAAGATGTGAATGGAATTATTCAAAAAATATGGATATCTAGAATGATGATCAAACCATGATGGTTTTAAATGGAAGACATTTTCTTGTGGATTATAGTATGAATGAAAGTGCCGAAATAAAAAAAGGATTATATTATCACTGGAAGCATGATAGATTGATGTTAAAAGAATTAGTGCTTTCAAAACTTGAGGACCACAAGTAGACTATTTAAAATTTGCATTAAGAGATTGGACACTTTGGTGAAGGATGCATGGTTATTAAATTGAATAGACACCACTTTTGACACAACAAAATTGAAGATGTGAAGGTTTGATTTGTGCCTGTAAATAATGTTAGTTTGTGAAAAGAAGTAGTAGTATTAGATTGGATGTAGAGGAAATCAAAAGTATATTGGTATGTGATCATTTCCATAAAGTTGTTTTTGATACAAGAAGTCCATTATTAAATTACAATAACAAACTTAGGTATCAATTGGATAATTGACAATGTGGGCCAAACAAAAATAAAACGTAAACAAATTTATGTTTTGAGGAAGGGAAAGCATATGTTTTTAAGGTTCATTGAAGGGGTGATTTATGTTAAGATGATGACATTTTAAAATAAAAAATAAACCTCCAATTGGGAGGGACCTTTTCTATTCATAAAATACTTTGATGAAAATGGTTTTTTAAAGTAAGACAAAGCTAGTAGAGTTTGTGTGATCAAGGGAAAAGATGTACACCTTTAGGATAAATTAAGGAAGGATTTCCAATTTTACCATTTTGCACCTTGAATGATGAAGACTAAAGGTTTTAATCAAAATTATTGGGGAGTGGTTACATCTAGGCCATTGAGGAGCAATGTATTTGACAACATTGTTAAGGTTTATGGCATGAAAGGAAATGTACATGTCTTAGTCTAAGTGCCAAAAACCACTTATTATTTTGTTTTTTATCATTCAATTGAATGTTCGGTGATTTGTGAAACATCGATGGAGATGGTATTGGTTTATGAGGGTGAGAGACTTTTGGCATTAACTTGGTGTTGTTTTGTTTTTTTTGTGTGTAGATGCAATTGGTGCCAACAATGGAGTGGAACCTTTAGATGACGGGGATAAGAAATGATAGTTCATTGTGAAGTTAAATACCCTTGCATTTTATGTTTTTAGGAGGTTGATGGTTTCTTTGGTTTTTATCTATGTTGTAATCACATTGATGGAAAATTTGTTTTAAATGTGAACTTCAATTGATTTGTGCATCAATTTTTGAAATATCCACTAAGTAGGGGATTTAGTAATCATAAAGTTGGAAGTAGATGAGTCCTTCGAGGCATGGGTGGAACTAACAAAAGGCTTTAGGGGGTTAATGCAAGTTGATTTTTGGCATTTGTGGTTCAAGTAAAATATAAATGAATGTTTATAAGGAATTTACAATGTTGCACATGTGTGGGGGAAGTCAAGTGCCTATCAATGTGGGAGCTTTGCATATAGATTTTTTTTCCTAGGAATTCACTTATTCTGTGAAGTTTCCATTGATGATGTTCTTGGTAGGTTGAGAATTTTTCTTCTAAGTACCTTCCCAACTAGTGATTGTAGAAGAGTCAATGTGAATCAGTTGTTGTGACATTTTGTGTGAGGCAAGTTATGATGTTTTGAAAAGGGTTTATGAGATGTCTATCTAGGATGCCATATCAAACGATCATGATAGCTCAATGAGTGGAGATCCATAGTGATTTGATCCACCTCGTGCCAATTGTTTAGGATTAGATTTTAGTCATGTAGAAGTGTTTGTAGGAGAAGTTATGGATATGTAGGATTGTATCTGATGTGAATTATTCTTATTTAAACATCCATTTGTGTTCTTGCCATACGTGTTGTTGTGAGTCAATAGCATAAATATTGCACCCTCCTTTTTTTGGTTACAACATGCCACCACATATCAACTTGCATATGGGCCCAAGATCCTTTAGTGCCAAAATCCCAAGAAAATTCATAAGAAGCCATATGTTGCCACTAAGGAAGACACAAACCCAATTTGCAATAGTGGAAAGTGGTTTTGGTCCATGTGGAGTGGAATTTCTCAAGTAATAACCTTTTTCTTGACTTAGTCCTGAATTCATTGCCACTAATCAGCACTACTTGGTGCTCATGGGAAGATTTTAACCAATTCCTCTATTAACATCAAATTGTTTAATAACTCTAACAACACTATTGCATTCTGGATGGGCCACACCAAGCTGGAACACAAAAAATGGAATTGTCAAGCCTTTGCTCTTAGAGAAGGTCAGCCTCTTATCCAGTTCCACCATAGTGACTTCCAATACCTACGCAAGTGGGTAAGTATCAGTGTTGTGTGGTTATTTGAATTTTAGAGAACTGTCGGTTCTGTTTTTAAAAACATTTCAGAATAAGAGAACCATTGATTTCAGCTCTTTGAAAGAAATCAGAATAAAAAAACAGTTGGTCCTAGTTATTTCAAAAGCCTTAAAGAACTTGAGATTTTCATGAGAGAATCAGTAAAGGATTAGCAGTTCTATGTCCAGTTATTTGATTTTTTTCAATTTTTTGGGAACCATGGTTATATATCAAAATCGGGTCTTTTTTACTTTTTTTAGAATCATGGTTACAAAGCCTAAGAACCACCTTGATCACTATTCCTTCCTGTTTCTAAGATTCGCCCATGGATTGAGGTTTAGGGTTTAGGGATATAACTACGGTTTTGCTATATAATTATGGGTCTGTCCCTGTTTTTAATAACCGTCCAGGTGTCTCATCGGTATGAAATGTAAGTGATTGTTATGGAGGTGGGTAAGTATATAAGGCACATGGTCACTACTACTAGGTAGGTAGATGCATGTGAATGGTTGGTGTATATCTAGCCATTTAGAGGGTTAGCTGTTGGACAGAAATACAATGAACAAGTGTTTGCTGTTCACATATCATCCATCTTGTATGGTGCGCTGGTGGGTGTTGGTTCACTCTGGCCCTGTCTCTCTGTACTCAAAAGCAGTGTATAGAGTGCATCAAAGTCCCTTTTGTTATCAATTCAGCATCCCTTTTAGTTAGGATTCTGGCCATTAGTTAAACAACCAAATGTTCCCAACACTTAACTGACAATTTGCAACTTCACAAAGTATTGATGTCAGCAAAAGGAATATTGATACTAAGTTCTACTTCAAATGGAATTGGAGTGCATGTCTTGATTCTTCAGAATAAAGTGTTGCTTCTGACTTTTTGTTGCATCCACACCGACTTAAGTTAATTTCCCAAGTGAGAAAAAAACTCTCATGTAAATAACAAGGAAAGACTTTTACTTGTTAGAGTAGCTCAGCTCACATGCAGCATTTGGCCTTACAACAATATTTCTCCCATCCAAAATTATTTATTTGCTGATTCCAAGCCTCTCACCCAGAAACATGAACCTGACACCCTAAAAGATTAAAAATTACTAATAGCAAACCACTTGGACCAATCAATATATCAGACCAATCAAGAGCAAATGTTTGATTGTGCATGTGACATTCGCCAGTCTCAAAATATTGGGAGAAATGCTGAGCCACACCATTTTATTGAGCTTATTGAGCAGATTGTTATGGATCAAAACATGCTGTGCAATGTGTTGGTGGAGTTGCTTTTGGGGAGGACATGAGAAAGTGTGATTTCCTTTTCAAAGACATTTGGCTTGGAGTGTCCAGGTTATTGGATTTTTTTATGAATTATTTTTCTTGTGCTAAGAATGTAAAGAAGCAACCAAACAAAAAAGTTTATTGTTCAAGCCATAAGGTTATAATGTGGAGGTATGAGTATTTCACCCATGGCTATGAACGTGATTCAATCTTGGTCGAAAACCTTTGAAAACCAAATCAAATTCCCGACGTGTAGGTGCAAGATGAGTGGCAAAGCAACACGTGATTTGACAATGACGCATTGTGCATGACTTTCTAAGAGTTGCATGGGGCTAGTGATTTTCACAAAAGAAGTAGAATATCATCAAAAGATGGTGGTGTTCATGGTCAAGCATGGTTTCTTCACAATTGCCAAGGCTAGTTCTTGTCTAATTGATCAAGTAGAATATCATAAATTGATGATGGTGTTCATGGTGGACAATCAACCACGGATCATCGATGGATGGATGGATGGATGGTGAGACGACAAAGAATTTGTCTCTAGATATTATCCTAATATTATGCCTTATCCAAATTCAACTACCATCTCTTATGAAAGAATTTTTTTGTTGATTCCCCCCCCACCCCCCACCACCTCCCCATTCTCTCTAGCCATACATGTGCCCAAAGAAAAGTCTAAAGAGATGGCGCTTGAATCTATACCAAGTGCTTCATTGGGGTTTGCAGATTCGCCTTATGATGTGGCCATTTCCTGTCAAAGCCCCCCTTGTGTATTTGTCCCATTGTCCCGGCCCAGCTTTCTCTCTGTACCACCCCAAACTCATTTTCTCATCCACTCACGTCCCCACAATATCTATATTTGCAACTGCTTCCCCAAGCTACATTGTCCCCAGTCATACCCGCAATGCAAATTTGAAGTAACACCATTTGCCCTTTTTTCCTTCTTGGGAGATCGAAGAGAGGAAGTTGTCACATAGGAACCTCCTTAGCTCCATTTTGGCTCATATTTCCATGTCCAAAAATTGTGATTAAAGGAATTCATTGGTTCCGTTTTGTTCCAAGTATTATCTTCTTGCTAGCAACTAGCCCAAAAATTCCAAACAACCTTAACTTTACTCTAAATAGTCATTAAAAAAAATTTCACATCCATCCCCACTTGTGTGCATGCTCCCTGAAAGAAGTGCAAAATGTTGCACTTTGATCAAGGTCCCAATCTCCTAATGGAAGGGAAATTGAGGGTCACTTCACTCAAGCTCCATATATGAAAACATTTCAAGGCCAACAACAAGTCTGTGTAGCACCTCCTCTCATCCCTTCCAATGGTAATCCAAGCTTTTATCACTACACAAAAGATTTTTTGAACCTTTTTTGTTAGTAAAAAATGGGGGAAAAAATCTCTTAATTTTTTTTCCCACAAGTTATTTCCCACCTAAAAAGAAAAATCTCAACACAAATCTAACAAGTTTAGACCATCCCAATTACTATAGGTTGTCTTTTAAAGAGCTAAGCATCATTTTCCATTTACTTCTTTTGCCATGCGTTTTCTCTTGTATTGCTTCATTTTTGTTCTATCATTTTTGTTTCATAGCCAACTATGATTTCCACAACATGCAGGCTCAATAAGACCTCACCTTAACATGCAAGACTTTATCAACACTTGCGACAAACCTTCATAGTGCCTAATTTGGGCCCCAAAATGTCCAACACCTAACAAATAATTTTCTCTCTAGCCAATACATCACACAGTTACTTCTTCCCCTTCTTTTGCATCCCCCCCCCCCCCCTCCTCTTGGGTGGAAAGTTGGAAGATTTATTGACATATTTATTGAAACTTGCACAAATTTGGGGATAGATATTGAAATATTGCGAGATATATTGGATGAAAATTTTAAGATTAATGTTCGCATATTGTTCCAATTTTATTTTTTCTCACACAAGCATAAAATTTTCACAACACACATTTTTTCACAATCAAAACATCGAATAGAATATTAAAAATGGGTCAACTTTCATCATCACCACAAGTGAAAGAAGAAAAGACAAAACATTCGTTGTCGATTTATCGTGATTTTAGGGTATTGAAATATGATGCACATACATTTTACCTTTTGAATTTGAATAAATTAATGTAATTGAGAAAAGATAGCATATGCAACATTTACCAAAATACATATCTAGAAGGATGTCATGGACGCACTTCATCAATTTCTACTTCTTGGCTTTTCAATGGTGTTCTTTGTAAGGCAATACTATTGTGTTTCATCTTCTCATGAAAGCATTATAATATTTGGTGTCAATAGAAACCTCCTCCCCCTCAAACAATCTCTCTAATTTAACACTTGTGTAATTGGATTGCAAATGGAGACATACTCCGACTTATTACAAAACATGACTTCAAAAAGATGTCCAAAATCAACCTTGACAACAACAATTCCTTTGATGCCCAAGCACACAACAACAATCACATGAAAAAACCACAATCTAGATCCTCCAAAATTCATCCAAGCTAAATAGAAACCAATGCAATGCATGCAATTTATGAAACATGATAAAATTTTCCCTACATTGTGATTATAACATTCTAAATTATTGATTTACAATTTTAAAATTTTCTTCTTCAAAAAAAATGTTGATTGATGTATTGTTTTTGTGCAACTTTGAAGTTGGAGATCAAGTTGGAACATGTCTAAGTACTTAACAAAACATTTAAGATAATCCAACTATGATTATTCATGGGATAATTTGTAAAAATCATCACCAACATGATCGTTGCAAAGATCATCATTCATGGATGAAATTCATTATTATCATTGATTTTTCATGCATAATATTTAACTTTCACTATTGTTCATTTTTCATCCATGATGTGCAATTATGAAAATATTCAAGAAAAGTTCTTGGATGATGAGTTATATGAAAATCTTCATGGAAGTTTTTTTTGAGCTAGGCCTCAATATAGTTACAACTAGAGATGGTTCCTTTATTATTTTCAATTTGTTCAACACTAAATATAATCTTGTGCTTAAACCTTATTCATTCATTTCATGTTTCCAATTATTTCATATTCTAAAATAAAATTTTATTTATGCATTTTTTGGGCATTCATTGTGTGGCCTTGTTTTGGGTTGTTTTGCTATGTGATCTTGATTTAAATTTAGGTTTGTTTTTGTTATAGATTGTCTTAATATTTTGTGTATTGTGAATTGTTTTTTGACCATGGTAAATTTTTGCCTATTGACATAGAAGGGGGTTAATTGGTGATCCAAAAGCGTGCACTTTTTTAGGGTTTATTTTATAATATTTTATCATGACTTAAGTTCAATTCCACATTTGAGGATTGTCCGAGTTTCCTATGGCACACATTGGTCCATAGATGCCTTCTTAACACCATTTGCGATGAGACAGTTAGAGAACCACAAGGGTGGGCCCTAAGAGATTCAACCTTACAATTTCCCACTCGGGATCATTCAATGGTGGCCAGAATTTTTCCAGTTTGGAAAAATACAAAAACTAGAAAAGGGGGGACCCCCAAAAAGAATTAAAAAATTGTCAACATACTCGTGCTTATTCATTCAGCCAACAAAACACCGGCCATGGGCACCCCCTCCCCCAGGCCGTAACTTGATGGTTGAGGGAGGGAGGGAGGGAGGGATGGACTCAGTCAATGAAAATATTGGAAGTCGGAACTAACACACACACTTCCGAGCAGTAGTCTTACATAGGTGGCGAGTCCAGATACATACTTATTTTTCGGATGAGACCACCACATATGAACTTTTTTTTGGATGAGACTATGAGACCATTGCATATGAACTTTTTTTTGGATGAGACCACCAAATAGGAACTTATCTTTTGGATGAGACCACCACATGTGAACTTATTTTTTAGATGAAACTACCACATAGGAACTTTTTTGGGGGGAGGAGACCACCGTGGATGAACTTCTTCTTCTTCTTTGGTATATTAATAAACATGTTCATTGTGCAAAAAGAGAAGAGGAGGTTCTCATCCATGCAAAGAAAAAAAGACCACACAAAACCCCCCTTTTTCAAAGTACGTGCAAGTAAAAGAAACTCGTCCAAATTTTTTTCTTTTTAAAAAAAAATTGTTGTGCAAACAAACAAGCACGTGGAACACCCCCCCCCCCAAATTTCCACGTGGAGCCCCCCTGCCCTTTTTTGCCTTTTCTTTTGGGAGGGGGCGGGCGGGGGGGGGGGCGGGCGGGCGGGGGTTTCCTTTTCTCGGGTTCATGGGACCGGTGCGGGGCACCACCCGGGGGCGGGAACCAAGGCCCGGTTCTTCCACGAGTGCAATCGGGCACACGCCACCGGGGCCGGGAACTAAGGCCCGGTTCTTCCACGGGTGCAATCGCGCACACGCTACCGGGGGCAGAGACTAGGACGGTGGAGGCGCTGCCTGGCGACGGTGGGCGACCGCCGGGACGCCCACCCGCGCGCGCGCGAAGGGAAGGGGAAGGAAGGGACGAAGGACGGTGGTCCATGCATGTGCTGCAGCAGGTCCATTTGCTGCTACAGGAAAAAGCGCACCTGTTGCGGTCGTCATCGGTCTTCGTCCTGTGCTGTTTGGTTTGTTTTCTTTTGTTGCTGGTATTGTTTCTCAATACTGGTCACCACGGGTGGGTGGCTGGGGTGGAGCGGGCGGGGCGGCGCGGGGCGAAGAACTCAGAAGAATTCAGAAGCCTGATGAGAAATTCCTGATTCACCAGCATCCGCTTTTGTTCTGTTTTCTCTCTTTGTTTTCTGTTTTATTGTTGTAGAATCATTAACTGTTTTCGGGTTGGTTGCTCCACTTTTGGTGGCCCCTCTATCTCTCTCCGTTTGCTCCTCTCTTTTTTCCTTTCTTCTTTTTTCTTTTTTTTTGGGGGGGGAGAAAAGGAGAGGCTGGGGATTCATAAAGAGCTGGGTAACAATTGAGGTGTGATTTGAGGAGAAACGGAGGGAGGGACGGAGCAATCTAATACGAAAATTTAGTGTTTTGAAGTGGGTGTAGTGAGTAAGTAGGAGGGGGCAAGAGAGGAAGGAGAAGCGTACTTACTTATTTCAAGAGAATTTTTTTCTCAGTTTTGGGTGGTGGTGCAATTGGGTGTTTGTTACAAGGGTGGTGAGATTAAGGATTTTGTGTTTGTTGTTGCTCGTAGAACTGCATCCAAGGTTTTGTTATTGACAATTCTGTGAATGGGTGTTCCTGCATCCAAGGTTTTGTTCATGACAATTCAGTGAAGGGGTGTTTCTGCATCCAAGGTTTTGTTCCTTGTAATTCAGTGAATGGTTGTTCCTGCATCCAAGGTTTTGTTCATGACAGTTCAGTGAAAGGGTGCTCCTGCATCCAAGGTTTTGTTCATTACAATTCAGTGAATGTGTGTTCCTTGCAATGGGGAAATTTTCTTTCCTTGTGTGTCTCGAATATGATGCTCCATAACTTTTGGTGTTAGGAGCAATTCGGAAGAAGAAGTTTTTTGTACACAATTTTTTTTTCATTTTCGGGTTTCGGAAAAGAGAAGAAGAAGAATAAGAGGGAGGCCGAAGGGGTACCGGAGGATGGGGAAAAGGAATGGGTACTTGCCAGAGACGCCAGTTTTCAAGGGAACAACGAATGTGAGCCTTGCACTCAGGCAGAGAAAGTGGCGATTGGCGATTTTTGTTGCTGTCTGCTGTCTGGATCTTCTGTTTGCCACGGTAATCAATTCCTTCACACAACCTAAATTCATTTCAGAATGAATTTCTGCACACCTTGAAAAATTCTTCCAATAAATAAGCCTGAAGAAATCCAAAACAATATGTAGCTTATGTTTTCTGCCTTGTAGTAGTTGCCTTCATGTTGTTGAATTTTGCACACTTGCAATTCATTTGAGCTTTGTTGTTTGTCTGAGCCCTGAACATCCCCCCTTGCAATGTATGAGCAAAGGTACCTAATTGGCTGAAATCGATTCTCGCACAAGGATGTTGATTCTCAGACTACCAGAACAAGAAAATATGCATAGCCATGATGATATGTGGTTTTGTGTGAAGAATCTGTAGCTGCAGGGAAAAACCCTAATGATTTGCTTTATGTGGGGGGATGTTGTTGTTGTTTCAGCTCTTATATATCACGGTACATCTTTCAAACAAGAAGGATCCATTTTGGTTGCGTGGGTTGTGGTATTCTCTCACGTGCTTTACCACAGATACCTTAGATTTGCTTCTCCTGAGCCTGCTGCGGGTGGCGAGCCTTTCAGGGCTTTCCTATTATGGGAGTGTGGTTGCCTCAGCTGAAGCTGTTGAAAAAGAGAAGGGGAAGGGCAGCAAATTGCAATCAAAGCTGCTGTCAAATGCAATCACTAGTAAAGTACTGCACTCTAATGCAGATGCATACACTAGCAATGGCAACAAGTCGTCTCTTCCCAATGGGAATGGCAAACTTGAGAATGGAAGTCTCAAAGAGCCCCTTTTGTCCAGGAAGGACTCTGTAGCTGTAAAAGCTCCCACCACTTTTTATCAAGAGTGGTTTGCAGGATCATCAAGGAAAGATGCTGTTCTGCTCGTTGTCTTTCTTCTTTGCACTGGATTCCAGGTACATCTTTGTTCCCACTGCTACTCTTTCCGTTAGCCCCTCTCGTTTTGTGCCACATCTTTGGTGGCACACAGAGATGACAACTGCATTGCTGCTGAGATTGGCAGGCAGGAATTTATGAGTTACCAGATTACTTAGTAGGTGTGGTGTGATGATTTGGTGAATTTTGCAGGCTTATGTGGGGGCCAAGTGCGTTGGGTTTTATTTCGACAAGACTGTGGTAAAACTGTTCCACGTGCGCCTTGAAATATGGCAAAGCATTTTGATGGGTGCCACTGTTCTGTGGATAAATGCAGAAAGCTCCATGTTGACGCGTGTCGTGGACTCCAACCGTGTGTTGAGTCGCGCTCTTTTTCTCAATGCAAAACGCACAGCCCAGGACCTTGAAGGTTCTCGAATTTCCATCGGATCTAACAAGTAGGAATTGCTTCCTGTGATGGTTCTGAATGATCAATAGCCAGCTTGCATTCCCCCCCCCAATCCCCATCCTACGACTGCAGGGCTGCTGATTATCAGTAAGTGCTCTCTGTTTATTTAGATGCCAATTGAATGGAAAAAACTTACACAGGGGGAGGGTGAACTTGGTTTTCAGCAATGTGAATTCTGCGGAAGCTGAGGAAGGGACCTTGAGAGGGGACAAGGGAGTAAGAGAGGAGCAAGATGTGGACCAGACCAGTTACTTGATGCGTGCGGTTTCTCTAGCTCGCAATGAATCCCTTCTGCTTGCCTGCGCTTTTTTCTGCCTTATGGTGTCATCTGTTTCCAGCTTGATTCTGCCCAATTATCAGGTTTTTTTCAATCTGACTTCACTGCTCTTGTTTGCATTCATGCTACCAGAAGTCCATGTTAGGTGACATTGGCTGAAGATTTGTTTTTTCTTTTTTTTTCTTGTAACTTTTGGATGCTTCCCGGTGCACCAACAGATGAGAATTTGACTCTGAAAAAACAAAGGGGTTTCTGAAGCTCATCATATGTGTTATTTCTTCTGCAGGGTCGCATACTGGATCATGTTATTCAAGGAGCAGTGGCTATGTTCAAGAGGGATGTGCTACTACTGATAGTCTTTAGCTTGATAACAGGCCTTTTTGAGGCAGTTCGAAATCTCTCCTTCACAGTGGTGAGCAAGCGTGTGCTAAAGACTCTGCAGGACAAGCTTTTCACGGGCATTGTGATTCAAGACATTGCTTATTTCGATGGCACTACATCTGGAGAGGTCAGCAATATTCAGTCTTGGGTTTGAATTTCTTTTTTTTGGGTTTACATGAGATGAAAAAATTATCAAGCAAACTAGTGGCAAAGGAATTGAAGGAGGGATTGTTTCTTTCCACCTTGGGGAGGGTTTCTGTTTGTTTTACATGTGTTTTCTTTTAGTAGTGGTAAAGACAATGAGGACTTGCTTGCACGTAAGGTTTGTGTCCTTTGACAATGAGAGTAGAAGGATGTGTTGATGAAGACCCTGATTGTATTGTCTTGTTTGTGCACTATGTATGAACAGCTGACCTCACGGCTCACCAACGATGTGTCTTCAATGGCTGAACCTGTGAACTGGATGCTTTCAGCACTTTTACGGAATTTGCTCTCTCTTGCTGGTGGATTTGGGATGTGCTTCTTCATAAGCTGGAAGCTGAGCATGCTTGCATTCACGACCATGGCTCCCATCATGCATATCACAGCTGTGTACTCTCGTTGGTCCCGGGAGCTGAATCGCAAACGGTACGCTTTGCTGGCTGAGGCAAACTCCTCTGCTGCTGAAGCTCTCGGAAACATCCGAACAGTGCGTGCCTTTTCCACTGAAGATGTGGAGATTGACCGATTCAAGTCAAAGACCCTTGCCGCTATGCAAAAGGGTGTGAGGGATGCCTTTGCCTATGCTGGTGCTGTTGCAATCAATGACTGGCTGGATCTCGGTGCTTCTGTGCTTATTTTATGGTATTTCCCTCCCTCCAATCCACTCATGCATTTGACATGGTTTCTGAATGTCATCCAGGGTTCCCCCCAGTATATGACACAGTGTCTTGCTAATGAAGAGATTAGCTTTGGCCAAACTTGTAGCAGAGCAGCCTGATACCAAACCAATACTTTAACCCAGTTGTGTTTTTCTTTTTCTTTTTTGCATTATGAATTGCTTACGGGTGTGGTGGTGGTTGCAAAGGTATGGAGGCGTTTTAGTGATGAACAATCGCCTGTCAGTTGGCAGGCTCATCACATTCCAGCTATACTGGAACCAAATCCAAAGTGCATATAAAGGTATCATGTCCGTGCTGATGTCACTCACACGCGCTGCAGGAGCAGCACAGCGCGTCCTCTCATTGGTGGACGCACTCCCAGATATTGATCCAAATGCAGGCACCATGGTTTGCTCCTTGTCCTCTTTTTCACATCTGTTTTTCTCTACAAGGTTGTAGCTGTAATGGGTTTATTGTGTAGCATCTGGTATGAAATCCATGTAGATTTGGACAGTGAAACTTTGTTTCTCTGGCTTGTGTCATGACAGGTTTCACATCTGGAAGGGGAGATCAAGTTAGAGGCTGTCCATTTTTCCTATCAAATGAGACCTGAGCATTCTGTCATTTCGGGGGTGAACTTGGAGGTGGGAAGGGGTGATGTTTGTGCACTCGTGGGGTGCAGTGGTGGCGGCAAGTCGACCATAGTGCACTTGCTCATGCGCTTCTATGATCCAACACATGGCCGTATTCTTCTTGATGGTTGGGACCTAAGAGACCTCAATCTGAAATCAGTTCACAAGCACATGGGGTTGGTAGCACAGGAAACCCAAATGTTTGCAGGTTCAATTGAGGAGAACATAATGTATGGATTGAGTTCCTGCAATCGTGAGGATATGGAGGAGGCTGCAAGGTGGGTGATTTTATTCATGTTTGTTGTGAAGTTTTTGGATAGTCAAGAAAGTTTCCATTTCGTTGCATTTTGTGCAGGTAGTAGCACTGATGTTTTTTGTTCATTGAAAAGGTCTTTTCTCAAAATGACATTTTTGCTTGGTATTTGAATGGATTGTGACCTATGTGCGACTGTCTAGGTATGCAAATGCCCATGACTTTATCTTGAGATTTCCAGAAGGCTATGCAACGCGAGTTGGTGAGCGTGGGGTGCGTCTCTCTGGTGGTCAGCGACAGGTTTCATCTCCTCTTTTCAAGACTCCCTCATGATTATTTCATCTCCTTTTTGTTGTTGAATTATTCTAGGCAACAGGTGGTTTCTTTGTTATTCTCTTCGAATGCACAGGTTTTTACTTCTCAAGAAAGGGGTAGGAATGAGAATTAATTGGAGACTTGCTTTCCATTGTGATTCCATGTAAACTCATTGGTTTTTTGTTGTTTTTTTATTTCTTTGTTTGATCACAAAACTCAGCGTGTTGCAATTGCACGAATGCTGCTTCGACGACCAAAGGTATTATTGCTGGATGAAGCAACAAGCTCCTTGGATACTGAGAGTGAGGCATTAGTACAACAAGCCTTAGACAGGCTCATTGGAGAGGGCGGGCGCACCATTGTTCTGGTAGCTCACCGACTCTCGACTGTGCGCAACGCTGACAATATCGCAGTCTTGGATAAAGGTGCTCTTGTTGAACAAGGCACTCATGAGCAACTGCTCACAAAAAGTAAGCCACAAAATCCTCTTTCTTGACTTGAGTATGGCAAATACCCAAATTGTGCTGGATATGCTTCTTTTTTTTTTCTTAAATAATTTAATGTTTCTGAAGCATGTTTGTGATCACCACAAGACTGGTGAGTATGACAATGTTTCAATTTTGGTACTGTGCAGAGGATGGGGTGTATGAGAAGCTTGTTCGAAGGCAGTTGCACAAAGCAAGTAATCCTATTTTGGATGATCTAGGGGCAGAAGATACCAGTGATGACATCAGCACATTGCTGGATGACAGCTCCTCTCACACGTAAGAAATAACAAAAAAACTCATATCCTGTGCAAATCTGTGTTTCTCCACATGGTGAGGGTGTTATATTGCCCTTTCCTCTTCAGTTCACTGAACCACCTGCAGTGAAACAAGATGAGAGAGCTTCTCTCATTTTGCATGTAAAAGAGTTCATATTGGAGAAATCAGTGACTTTAGAGACATTGGTGGACTTCACTCTACCACAGAACATATGGTCTTTGGGTAAATGACCCAGTTCAGAAATTCCTTGATCTGAAGATGATGTTGCAACAAAAGTGATCTGAGCAGAATTCAGATGGTTGGAAGCCTGATTGACTTTTTCCATGAAGGAAATGCAAAGAAGATCGCAATGTGTTTGTTGCTGCCAATTACAGCATTTAACTCTTGGAAATCTGGAGACCCATTTTCCAGCACTGATTCCGGTTTCAGTTAACTCTGGTTGGCGTTATTATTCCTATTACTAACTATGGGGGAAAAAATAGTGTTGTGCTTGAGGCGATGTGAGGCACAGATAACAAATGCATCATCTTTCGGGGGAGTTGATGCTCAAGCTTTTTGAGTTTGAGGATTAGTCGGGAAATTTTTGTATTTGACAATAACCTCTGGTACCCATTTGAGGGAGCAGGACAGGGAAGGCTGCTGTTGGGTTATTGCAATTTTAGTGTATACTTGTAGCATTAGTTTTTTTTCCTTCTGGTAAGTATTGTTGTCCACTTATTATGTTACTGGCCTACCTTAGGTATTTCTTTGATGCTCTAACTCTTCATGTCACTTATGGAAGTAGTACTTCCAATGTCAGAGTCAAACCCAACTCTAAATTTTGTTGGAAAATTTCCCAAGGATTACTTGTCTTCTCTAAATTTTGTTGGAAGTTTTCCAAAGAGTTCAAGGATTACTATCTTCTTTTGCCACAAAGTACACAGCAGTCATCCCCTTTATATGAAACACTTATATAAAAAGGTGGGTAAGTATGGGGGGCGTTGTTTTCATAGGAATGGTGTGGGTAATAGGCTTCTGAATTTGCACAGAGTTAGTGTTTAAAATTCTTTCTGAGCACAACATGTGTGGGTTTCAATGCACTGTCAGAAATGAAAGATTTGCGTGATTTCATATACACAGGTTTTGTTGACATTCCAAGTATATTAGTCACCTACCATATATGGCAGGAAAGACACAAGTACTATTTACAACTATTTTACCACAATCCGAACAAGTTAAGTGCCCTACTTTACTTCCGCATTCTAGGTATTATTCATCTGCTTTGAATCAGTGTTGCAATCTTCAGACTGCTCCTTGAACGACTACTTAGTTGGGTTGCAGAGTTTTAACTCCATCACTCCAGAAATGTTTTTGTACTTAGTACATAGCCTATGCTTTACTTTTCTTTTGTTGTTTTTTTGCTTGTTTTTCAATGGTGTTTAGAACACTTATAATCAAAATACTCTTCAGATGGGTTTTTTAAAAGCTTGGTTTTGTTGTCCTTTGCAGTATATAGCAGTGGTGGGGTAGTACCTGCCACTGACAAGCTCCAGTTAAGCCAATTGACACACAATTTACAACACCCAAATTGTCACCACCCAACACAAACCATGCATAGAAAAACTTGCTCAAAGCAACAGAAGCCTGGGAGCACATTCATTCACTACCGTAGTACCTTGGCAGCTGCAACACATGTTTGTGGATTAATTAATTAATTAATTAATTAATTTTCAAGTTCTCATTTCAATCATTTTCAAAGATTTAATAGAATGTTCTCAAAGTTTCACCTTCAGATTTTTTTGTTATTTGAAAAAAAAAAATTGAAAATTTCAATATTTCAGAAAATAATATAATTTAGTGTTGAAACTGCCAAGTTAGTAGAGGTATTCAGGGATAGAGGAGTCCAGGCAGCCAAAGTGAATGAACCATCATCCATCCATTGGAAGTCTGTTTATGTCTCAGTTGTGGATGGACCTCATCTCAGTTGGGGGCACGTTTCACCTTTGAAGATGGTTAGTACATGAGGTAAGGGCTAGTGGGTTGTTAGTTAGTAGGTAGGTAGGTAAGTAGATAGGTAGGTAGGTAGATAAAAACAGAAAACTAAGGTAACCACCATGGTTAGCTACTGAAACTGAAAGCCAGTGAAAAAGTGTTTCCTGTTCACTCACTATCCATCCCAAGGTCAAATCTGACAATAGAAGCTACCAACTCCAAACACACCTTTTGACCTCCGTTCAATGCCACAACTCTGACCTTCTGTTTTGACCAAGTTCACTGAATCCCTAAATTGGGAAATCTCTTGGTAGGGTAAGGTTAAAAAAAAAACTCCCAGGGTAGGGGCAGTCTCAAAAAAAAAAAAGAGGGGGGTGCTGAAGACAAGGTGCTACTAGCAAAGTCCAGCTACACATTTCAGGAATCTCCCCCACCCATGGGGGTTACCCATCATAAACTGTGGTTAATTTAAAGGAATTTTTTAATGTAGCCTACATGGTGATCATCCATAGATGATATGGAAGTTGTAGGAAAAGTTACCATCATCCCTAGTAGGAAGATTTAGCCAAATTTGGCTATGAACCAGATATGAAGTACAACTCTTTAATCAACCTTCTATATTTATGTTTGCACATTGAAAGCCAAATGTAAAAATCTGGCAATTTTTTTACTCTATTTTTCCCTCATTTCTAGCTATTGAAACCCTCCAAAATCATTCATTTTGGCTATAATTTGCCAATGGGCTGATTGTTAAGCATGAGGTGAAAGTTATCATAAATCTAAATAAGTAGATCACAGGGCATACGAGGGTTATTGTCAGTATTGGGTGGGTATTGTTTTTTTTTAAGATACCTGGCAAATCTGGTTTTTACAAAGGTTTTGAAATACTTGATCTGTTTATTCCTTAAAAAAATTTAATTTTTCCAAGATAGGGGCAGGGCATCAAAAAAAATTATAAAATTTATTAACCGGGTCTCAAAATGTCAGTTCTCATAAGGTGGTTTCCTTCTCGTTATGAGAGTTTTTTTTAAATCAAACCATTGTGCCTGTGTAGGTGTTAGTTCACATACACCCTAATTGCAATAAGGATTATTTATTTTGTCAAGTAGGTGGACTAGCCATCATCTTCAAGAGGAATAGCCAAATTTGGCTAGATGTCAGATAATAAAATAATATTTTTTTGTAGAATCCTACCTTGTTATGATGATTAGAAGGAACTTGCTGTCAAAATATGCACCACCCCTGACTTTTTTTTCTCTCAAAATGTGGCATTTTTTCAACAAAAATCATTTGTACACTTTGCACTATTTTTTTTTCTTTGTTGCCACAATGCAAAAATTCAACCCAAAAGCACCTTAATTTTGCAAATGAGGATATTTACAGATCCATTTAAATTTTAACTATCAGAAAAAAAACATCATTTTTATTTTCTTCAAAGAAACTCAAATCCAATTCAATTGCCATGCTACCAAACCCATATGTTTTATTTAATGAGTATATATGCCTTAAAAAAAATCTTTTTATTTCATCATTTTTTTTCCTCAAAATTTCAGCACCTTATTTGGGGCTTTTCCTTTCACATTAATAGCCTAGAATTAACTTGGCACCTTAATCCTTCTTCCACCATTTTACCCCACCTTGAATATCAACATTTTGAAAGGTATGGAAAGGGTAAGGTTCTCAAAGTTAATTTTCACACAATTGATATTTGAAGACCTAAATATCACCAAATGTGATATCCACATGTGGTTGAAGGTTATCCATGTCAAATTTTGATACCTGTCTAACATTACTTATTACACCTACTCCTTAAAAGTGAGACAAATTTGATGGTTTGTTTTAGATGTAAGATCCCACCCACTATTAAAGAGCGAGAGTAAGATTCTTCATATTCATAAATCCAAGGTGGCCTCCAAATGCACTTAGAAAATTTCTCGTAAAAATGTTTTTTAAGGCAAAATCTTGTGAATATATCTATATAGGATTTATTATTTGAAACTTGTGTTTTTCTACCAACAAATCTTCAAAGTCCATGATATGTTGAAACCTACCACACAACACATGAAATATATTTATTTTTTATACTAGGGCTTAAGAAGTAGCCATTGGCTACTATTGGCAATGAGTTCAAACCCTAAACCAAACTTTGAACTCATTGGCCCCGACCCAAGAACACGATTGAAATCATTATGTACAATATAACATTAGTTTTGTGTTGAATTTGTAAACAAACTTGTGAAAAAAAAGGATCCAAATAAAATGGAGACCTATATGCTTGGGCTTGACTTAAATGTTATATGAAAACATATATTCATATTATTTACCAAAGGAGGTTGTCATTGTACAAGAATTTTCATAAATAGTTCTAACTTTCTTTTTCTAATGATGATGTTAACATAAAATAACAATTTTTATTTTACCAGTTTACAAAGTGCATATTTTAAGGCATATCAACAAGGAAGGGTAGCTTAAAATAACATATTGCCGATGTTGGCTTCATTTGAGCACCCCTTCTATAAAACTCTTCAAGAAATTGTAGGCAATATATAAGGACACATAGTTTAGAAAATCAATCTTAGAATTAGTATTTGAAGCCCAATTGTAAATGTATGAAAATAAGGATTGTGGGAACATATGCACATTTAATAACATATTTATCAATATTTCAATACAATTGGAACTATTTCAATTTTAATATGTGATTGAAACTACATCCAAGAATGATTCTGCATGTTCCATGTTATTATAGTACAAATGTGGGTTGTAAGAAGATGTTCAATATCATTTTCATATTTTACAAACAAAGAAAATTCAATAATGTTGTGCCTGAAAAAACATTATTTTTGTTTCATATGAATATGTATTGCTTCTTTAGGCAAAACCATGGTTGCATTAAGTAACCATCTTTTTTCTAGTTGTTAATTTCATCATCCTTTTCACTATGTTTGTCATTTTAAAAGAGAAGGGTGTTAAAAGGGGGAAAGGCATTGATTATTAATTCCAAAAAAATTTGGCCTTCCATAGCCAAAATATATTTTAATATGGATTCAAATGATCCCAAAACTTACATGTTGTCATGAATAGTTTAAAATCAAGCCAAATTTGAGGGTTCAAACTTTGTTATCAAGTGGGTCTTGTTCCATCGTTCAACAATTGGACATTCATTGATGTGAACCAAGTTGGAAGGAAGCCCAAGGTGTGTCATGAGCTAAAGGAAAAGAAACACATTTGCAAGTTCTTAAGTTGCATTGTCACTTTAAGAGTTTTCAAAAAGTCTTGACTTTGTAGAACAAGGTTCAAAGCATTAAAACATGTCCAAATCAAGTGTTTATATTATTTGGGCACAACCCACGAAGTTAGCAATTATGCCTAATTGAATCCTAAAGTTCTTAAATTAGTTAGTTAGTGTGAAAGAGTTCGAGATATTTTTGAATTTGCGATATGTCCTCATAGGAGGTGCTTGGGACTCATCTTTTTCTAGTTGAAATTCAATTCATTCAATGAGTGATAATCCATGCTTTACACCAAAAACCTTTTCATAAGAACTTAAAAATAAACACAACAAACAAAATGAGATGCAAGAAACTCAACATTGTGTGTGTGTGTGCTGTTAGGGTTGATATTATCTGTTTTTTTAATTGTAGACAACAATGGATGTAATTGCTTGAACATGACAACGCAAGGCATAAATGACCTTTAGATCATTGGAAAGACCTTAATACAAAGTATATGATGTAACGGGGGGTTCATTGCCTCCTACAAGGAAGAATTGCCCAAAAGTTGACAATTTAAAATATGAAGATAAAAATACCAAAATGACTCTTAATAAATGTCCAAGTCAAGATGTTCAAATGATGTTGGAAAACTTTTAAAGGGTGATAAGACATTATATTTCCATGTTCAAAACAAATGTGTGCTTTGACACTTATCAAGCTCCAAAATTGTGGGCCATGGACTTGGGGAATTTCAAGGAAAAACCATTGAGATTAACCATTGGGCATACTAAATTACATCATATGCTACCATAATATAGGGGTGGTTTTAACACATGTCTACCAAATGATTAATCAACATTGAAAATTTCATTTTCAATAATAAAATATTCTAAAAGATTTTTCATTTTTCCTCGTATTTGTTTCAGTAAAATTTGAAATTTTCAACATTTTTAAAACTATATAATTTTTTTCAAAGCTACCAAGGTATTATATTATAGGGAAATAATTTTTTCTAAGGAATTCAAGCCATGGTCATTAGTGTTTATTGTGGATTTGTTTTTGCCCATGAAGTTTATTTCACTTGAAACTGCAGTAATCACCATATTTTGTTTGTTTATGCAAATTGAAATGATTAAAAGTTCAATATGATCAATGTCAATTCATCAAAGTGGATAAGACTTGGATGAGTTGACATATGAATGTTCCAGAAAGGTTTGTGGGATTGTTTTTGCAAAATTTGCCATATTTCAATAAAAATTTGTTAGAATTTGCCACATTTAAATAATGGATTCATGGAGGTTTCCAGAGTAATGCAAGATTTTGAAAAAAAAAAATTAACTTTTTGCCTAACCTTTTTAACCAAATCTGGTTCGTTTTGTTTGTGGATGATTGCTAGTCCAAGTTTTTGACACAATTAAAAAGAAAAAAACTTGGTGGTAATGGGGATTTGTTTGAATTAATGGTGATTAACTATTGAATATATTTGGTTTGAAATTTTATTTATGTTCGTTACGTTAATTTTCTTGAACAAAATTATTATCATATGTTCTTGGAATCTCTTTAGATTTTAATACCATTTGTTTTTATAAAAATGTTTTCTTAAAACTACATTGGTCCCATTCAATTTTTTTAATTTCATTATAAAATGTTTGAAATTTCATGTGTTGACAATGGCAATCCTAATTGGACAAGAAATTGTCTTTCCCCATTTTGAAACATGCCCTACTTGTGAAATTAAGTTTATTCATTCTATGTTAACCCATTTATACATGCAAATTATGTACAAGATATAGATTTAAAATATATACGCTTACATTCACTTGGTTGAAAATTATTTGAAGCCTATATACCTTTACCCTACTGGTACAATAAGGTAATGCTAATTTTTACCACTAATATAATTTAATAAACTTGAGGGTGCATCCATTGGCAAATGATTTGCCATTTATGCATTTTTAAGCAAATAATGTTATTTTAATATCAATCAATAAATTTAGAATACTTATGTTTAGCAAAATGAAACTTATAATAATTTGTATTGCTATAATTTAAAAAACCAAGATGAATGGTTTGTATTATAATGACTTTTCAAGATATATTAATTATAATCTTCATTTTTCGTTTCCAAATTTTCAAAAATCCCCAAAAGAACGTTCATACTACTTGTAATATTTTAATTTATGGAAATTTGCAAAGATGATTAATTTGATTGGGGAATGTGTAAATCCAATCATTGAAACTCAAATTTTGATTTCAAATTATGAGTTGACATGGATAGTTTTTTTGGGGATTTTTGGATTTGCTATGTTGGGATTATCACAAACTTATGGCATCACATACACATGTTAGTCACATGTGTCATTGTTTAGGGCCAACATTGGTTATCATAGCCAAAGGGAATCCCAACCATAGTTTGAAGTTTCTTTCTACCTAATAGATGAACAATTAGTTGATTTATATGACATGTGGTGTTACAATTACTAAGGAAGGCCAATACAATATAGATGGTTAATTTTGTTTATTTGGTTACAATTTTTTCCATTGTTGTAACAACATTAAGTGTTTGATGCTCCATGGACAAAATCTTGGAAAACTAATTAGCTCATTTTTTGTGTTGTCTTTGAATAATCATCCTTATGTTCTTCTTATGTAATCACTTAAAACATTATAGGGATTATAATCATCCTACCTAGTTCCAATCACCAATATTTTCCATCCTTTTTTTAAATCAATCTAAGAAATCAAATGTGTTAGGGTAATGTGCGTGTTTGTGGATAATGCTCGATTATAGGATCAAATTTTTACCATATTATGGAAGTTTGAAAGATTTGACCAAGGAAAATACAAAAAATGTGACTATTTGAATGGGAGCATTAAGGATAAGTTTTAGAGAACACATCATTGGTGGATCAATCATCTTTTTTTGAAAAATTTGAAAGATATGCAAAAATTTAACTTGTTGGACCCAAATGATATGATAAAAAACAAGGAAAAGCTTCTTTGGTCCATGGATCAACAAAATTACACTTAGTTACATCAAACAACATTTCATTTTATATTTTTAGTGACAATCATTTTTTGACTTTTAATGATGACTTACTATGGAGAAAGATTAAGATATGGAATTTTGCTAATTTTTTTCTTTTTTGATAAGATTCTTGAATTAAAGATTAATATTTGTAAAAATTCTCAAAATTATTATTATTATTATTATTTAAGGAATTTGCCATTGTATGTTCATTTTTTGATTAAAAAACTTGAAGTTATGATTTATTTAGAAGGAAAAGAGGGATGTAAAATATTTAAGCAAAAGATGATATTATAAACTTTCAATAACTATATGAATAGAATGAAAATAAAGTAAAGAAATGCAAAGAAAATATAGCAAGTGAAATTATATTCATTATAATTATTTGTTAAAGATAATGCAAAAATAATTATTATTAATGAGTTTACAAGTTGGAAAATATGTTGAAAATAACTTTGTTAGAACAAAAATGTATTAAAGATTATCCAAAATTGGAAGCACAGTTTTAAGGCACTTAAGCTTGATTTTGAACAACACATATCCATATTGGCAATATAAACCTACCAACACCTATGGTTTTAATTTTTTTTTAAGTCATTATTAATTTAAAGTTTGTTGGATGACACAAAACCTCAAATAAAAGCAAAAATGAATGAAATATGTTTGCTCATGGATGAAACTAACCACGACTACACAACTGTTTCAAGATGGATGGAATGTGTTGACACTAACAAAATCATTCATTCATATGAAATTTTCAATACAAGTGACTTGAATGAAATTGGACTTCAAGAATAAAACTATTTTAAAAGGGTAAAATTAGCATATATGGATAAAAAAAAGATGACTATAAATGATTCGGTGTATTGTATGGGTGAAATTGAATTTCATAAACAAAAATAACTCATTTTGAAATTAAGATGAATGATGAAAGATATCGCATGGATGAAATCAATTGAATGAAAAATACACACCCATGAATGAAACTAGATTCAAGGATGAAAAATGACATGAAAGGACATATACATGCAATGTTAGTATATATAATCAAAAACTTTACAATACTTGAAATTGTTGACATTTTTGTGAAGGCATTAAACTTGGCAATTGAAGGTGTTTCGAGCACATATGAATGCCACCTAGTTGGTATAATTTCATTATAACATTTTTCCCCAAGAAAATGATTTATAACTCACATGAACATTGACACCAAAAGAAAAACAACATAACCTTTTCTAACCTTTGGGGGGGGGGGGGGTTTGCTTGGGTTTTTTTTTCCAAAGGGTTTTGGGGGAACCCTTTTTTTTTTTTTGGTTTTGCT
>Ga0116231_10001913_pt1 | contig 43347 bp, 28 predicted proteins | sample S1TSphgellanicum_2_FD_89695 | JGI IMG/M metagenome (GOLD analysis project Ga0116231, IMG submission 89695) | Host-associated microbial communities from peat moss isolated from Minnesota, USA - S1T2_Fd - Sphagnum magellanicum MG | ecosystem: Host-associated > Plants > Peat moss > Unclassified... | reverse complement strand
TAAACCTATGTTGGTTATTCTTATGTTGGCTATACCTAGGTTGGCTAAACCTATGTTGGTTATTCTTATGTTGGCTATACCTAGGTTGGCTAAACCTATGTTGGTTATTCTTATGTTGGCTATTCTTATGTTGGTTATTCTTATGTTGGCTATATGTAGGTTGACTATACTTATGTTGGCTATTATTATGTTGGTTGTACCATCACTAGAAAAATTTAATAAACTTGAAGTTTTGTTATTTACCAGTGCATTAAGTAGATAAGCTAATGTTTAAACACATAAAAATTCAAAGCTTGATGCAATTCAAAGGAAGGCTCCTTTGTTTATGGTGTCCAAAAAAAAGTCAAAGATCTCTTCTTGGCACATTTGTAGCACTAAAAATTGTCAAAAATGGATCAAAAATGAGAAAGTTATGGCCCTTCAAAATGTGCATGGTCAAAAAGTTGAAAAAGTGCCACACCCAACATTAGGAAATCGTTTTGAAAACACCCAAACAATCCTTATATGCTTTGCTACCTTCAGAGTTCAAAGATGAATTATAGTGTTTAAGCGTGCTTTCATAACACTTTAGATCACTCAATTTGAATAGGATTTTAAAAAGTTATGAACTTTGGAAATAGGAGGGGTTTAAAAGAAGAAAAATGTGTTTTTTAGCGTTTCAAATTGGATTTAGGTGGATTAATCCACTACATCCAATGTATGGTGGAATGACATTAATCCATTTCCAGTGAAATTGGATTTGGGTGGACCAATCCACCACATGCAATGTGCAATGGTATGGACCAATCCCATTCGACTAAAATTGGATTTGAGTGGAATTGTGTAGTGGCACAGGACCTGGATTTCTAGTAGTGTTGTGACTTTAAAAGAATATTTAAACATTATGTGATGAAAGGCATTCAATAAGGAGGCAACATAATAAAAATTTAAAAATAGAGGGAAGGAAAGATGAGACAAGTAGATAAGGAAAACACTTACAACAGTGTATGGAATTGAAAAACAAGCTAAAAAGGTACTTGCAAAACAACAAGCCAATTTCATTGATGCTTGGTCATCCTCAACAATTAGAGAAGCAAGAGACAAATTTCACCACAATTTCAAGGCGGGTATGCAAATTGATCCTCTTGGATATAAGGGTGTGAACCTTGGTTAAAGAATAGACGCACAATAACACGCGTAACAACAAACTAGGGCTTGAATGCAAACTAAAAAGGAAGTTGCAATATCCTTGCAACAACCTCATACACATAATTGAAGTTACAAGGGTGGGTGCGGGGGGTTTGATGTTCAATGAAATAGAATATGATGACAAATAACAACAAGGGGTTCAACTAAGGATGAAGAAGTGTCAAGAGGAGTATCAACATTGTTAAGGACAAATAAAAAGAAAGTAACAACAACTACTAGAGATGAACAAGAAAAAAAAAGGGAGTAAATTGTTGGTGATTTTGAAAAAATGAAATAGAAGAAGAGTAGCAACAACTATTGGTGAGAATGAACAAAGGAAAGAGAAGAGGAACAACAACTGTTATTGAACATGAATAATGGACATAGAAGAGGAGTAGCAATAACAACTTGTGAGAATGAATAAAGGAAATAAAAGAGGGGTAGCTATTGTTAAAAATGAACAAATGACAAAGAAGAGGAACAATAAATGTGAATGAACAAAGGATAGAGAAGAGGAATAGCAACAATTATTGTTGAGAATGTATGAAGAACAAAAAAGAAAAATAGTAGCAACTATTAAAAATGAACAAAGGATAAATAATAGGAGCAACAACATCTAGTTTTGAGAATGTATAAAGGATAAAAAAGAGGAGCAACAACATCTAGTTGTGAGAATGTATAAAGGATAAAAAAGAGAAGCAACAACTATAGTTGCTGAAAATGAATAAAAGACAAAGAAAATGAGCTTTTTTGCTTAGAAAAGAGGAACACCAACATCTAATGGTGAGAATGAACAAAAGACATAGAAGAAGAACATTAGCAACTACTACTAAGAATGAACAAAGGAAATAGTAAGAAGTGCCAACAGCTATTGCTAACAATGAATAAAGGATAAAGAAGAGGAACACTAGCAAATATTAGTGAAAATGAACAAAAGATAGAAAATAGGAATAAGGAAAACTACAAAAAATGAACAAAGGAGCGAGAAGAAAAATAAATGTTGTTACTGAAAATGAACAAAGGAAAAAGGAGAACAACAACAATTGTTGAAGATGAATTGAGGGGTAGCGCAAAAAGGTCAAGAGTTGAAGAGCAACACAAGAGGGTCAAGAGTTGAGTAGTGCAACGCAACAATGTAAAAGGGTCAAGAGTTAAGGAGTAACATAACGTAAAAAGGTCGAGAGTTGAAAAGCAGCATAATGTAGTAGTGCAAGAAGGTAAAAAATTGAACAACCACATAACATAAAAACATAAGAGTTAAGGGGATATCGCAACACAACAGTGCAAAAAAATCAAAAGTTAAATAACAACACATCACAAAAAGATAAAAGTTGAAGAACAATGTAATGCAAAAAGGCCAAAAGCCGAGGAACAATGCAAAAAGGCCATAAACAAAGGAGCAACACATCATAAAAGGGTTAAAAGTTGAAAAACAATGTATTATGAAAGGGTCAAGAGGCATAGCAACAACATAGGCACAACAACATATGCACATTAAAAGACTAAGAACAATAATGCGTAACAAAGGTGTAGCAAAACAAGGTTTCTCAATGAGGGTCACCACTTGCCCACACATTAAAAAGACGTTAAAACTTTCAATCAAGAATAACAAGTAAAACCACAAATAACCACCTTGAGAGCTCCAAAAGAATGAACCACCATAGCCAAAAAAACTTCACGCACTATTACAAATCATGGTTTTTCAAAAGGTTCAAATTGATTAATTTTTCATTTTGATTAATGAACATGTACATTTTGACTAAAGGCCAGGGGCTTGAATGACACATGTACGTGTTAACTGATCACTATAATGTTTCTATTTAACTAGATACACATAGTTAAATTGTACAACTTTAATCAAAATGGCCAATGGTCTTTAGTCAAATTTAATAGTTAATCAAGATGGCCAAAGATCTTTAGTCAAAATGACCAATGATCATTAATAAAAATAACAAATGGTCTTTAATCAAGTTGAACATTTAGTCAAGATGGCTAATGATCCTTAGTCAAATATGACATGGTCTACTACCTTATGTATCTACCTGTTACCTATTCATCCACCTATTTATTTAGTTAACTACTTGCCTACCTATTACCCACGCACCCACTTACATATTTTTTATTTTTCGACCTATTTACTTATACCTTCTCACCTACCTACCTATGTTTTTCACTTTTGTACAATTTACCTACTTACCTACCCACCTACCTACATATTATTTATTTACCTATCCACCCGCTTACCTATTTAATTTTAATTACTAAATGTAACCATTATGTTTAACTACTAGATTTAACCATTAGGTTTAGCCAAATTTTAGCCATTAAGTTTAATTTAAATTTAACCATTAAGTTTAGCCATTATGTTTAACCATTAGATTTGGCACTAAGTTTAGCCTAAGTTGAACCAATAAGTTTGGCCAATAGGTATAACCACTAAGTATAACATAATTTAGTCACTATGTTTAACCATTAGAGTTATCCACTATATTTAACTTAAGTTTAGCCTTTATGTTTAATTATGAAATTTAGCCATCGGGTTTATTAATTAAGTTTAACCATTATATTTAGCCATTAGATTTAATCAAGGTTTAGCCATTAAATTTCACCATTATTTTAAATCGTTAAGTTTGGCTACTAAATTTAACCATTATATTTTAGCCACTATTTTAAGTCATTAAGTTTAGCCATTAAATTTAACCATTATTTTAAGTCATTAAGTTTACCCATTATATTTAGCCATTATTTTAAATCATTAAGTTTAACCAATATGTTTAATTATTACTTTAAATCACTAAGTTTAACCACTAAGTTTAACCATTACTTTAAGTTATTAAATTTAACCACTATGTTTAACCATTACTTTAAGTTATTAAGTTTAACCATTATGTTTAACCATTATTTTAAATCATTCAATTTAGCCACTGGGTTTGGCCATTATTTTAAACTACTAAGTTTAGCCATTAGGTTTAACCATTATTTTATGTCATTAAGTTTATCAATTAGGTTTAACTAATAATTTAAGTCACTAAATTTGGCCAATAGTTTAAGTCACTGAATTTAACCATTATTTTAAATCACTAAATTTAACCATTAAGTTTAGCCAATAGTTTAAATCATTGAATTTAGCCACCAGGTTTAACCATTATTTTTAAATCATTGAATTTAACCATTAAATTTAGACAATAGTTTAAGTCATTGAGTTTAACCATTAGATTCAACCATTATTTTAAGTCATTGAGTTTAACCATTAAATTTAGCTATTATTTTAAATGTTCAAAAGTTTAAACATTAGGTTTAACCATTATTTTAAATCATTAAGGTTAGACACTAGTTGTCACCTAAGTTTAGACATTGTGTTTAATGATGTGAAATGAACATGTGAAATAAAAAACTTGATAAAAATTGAAGACTTTTGATGGTGTAATCCATTGGTAAGGACTTGGTTTATCATTGAAAAGGTTTAAGGTTCAATTCCTTATACTTACAAATTTTGTGCATGTTGAAAAGGCTAGGGTAGGTAGGTTAAACTAAAGTAGTTAGGTTAGGTTTGATAGGTAGGCTAGGCTAGGCTAGGCTAGGCTTAACATCTACCTACCTAAGTGCCTTTTTCGACCTATTTAATACCTACCTACCTATTAATTTTTAAAATAATAATTCAAAAAATGATTTTAATTTAGGTATAAAATTGACCTAGTCAAATGATTCATTATTCATTAATCAAATAGTTAATCATTTTGTTAATCATTCCACCAGACAAAATGACAAGGTCTAATTTGATTGCCCAATTGCGTTAGACATGTACAAAATGACTTGTTCAGATTGACAGGGTGCATTTTTTTTATGCCTATCATTTTGGATTTTTTTTTTATTAAAAAACCCAATTGAAAAAACCATGAATTGTAATAGTGATGAAAACAATCATCTGAATCTACAAGCAAGAAATGAAAGAAAGAAAATCAGAATTGGGTGTGAGGGAAGGAGAGAGGAGAGAGAAAAAGAAGGGGGTAGCAAGTTCTAGAATGGTGTTGCATGGGAGATTAGCAAGTTAGTGAGGGTTAAACAACCCCTTTAAGGTTTGATCACCAAACATCATTTTGCTCTTTTCAGGGTTTTGATTTTGACCCCTAAATACAAGCACACAATTTATTCTTGGGTGATCAATTTGCTCATGTTAATGTTTGGTGATAAACAAGATTTATGACAAGTGTTTGTTGATAGGATATGCAATGTTTGAACATAGGTAGGCCTAATGTTTGATGACTTGGGGGGGGGGGGGGGGGCAATGAGGCTGAAACCTTTTAGAGCCCATAACTTTTGTGTCTAATGTGTTTAAACCCAGACCTCCTCCACAATCCATCTTTGGACCAAAGAGGCTACCAAGGTGGCATGAGATTGCCAAGTTCCTTTGTGTTTTTAAGTGTACTATGACTGACCTCTCTACCCTAATGAGTGTGGGATTGCCATGGTACAATGGTATATGAATACATCATGATAAAGATAAAGATATGTGAATAAACTCATAGAAAGACATAGGAATATACGAACATAAAGATATACGAGTATACGAATAAATGGAGAAAAAGATGTACGAAGATACGGAGATGCAGATACGAGGATGGTATGTCTACAAAGATCTAGTATCAAAGAGAGAGTGTGTGAATTTTCCGGCTTTGTGCGTGCCTGGTGTCTTGCGCTTTGCTTTTGTACAGAATCGAGGAACAAGTTCACGATCGTCTCTCTCAAATCTCCACGTCTTTAACACACGCATGTGTCTTCTTCTTGTCCTTCTTGTTACATAGGAGAAAAATTGCTTGTTGTCTGGAGCAGCAGAAGGTGTGGAAGAGAAGATGGAGGAGCAATTGTTTGGGACGAGTCTCCGAATCACAACCGGAAACAACAACAACAACAACAACAACAGTGGAACTGTGTCAAAGAGGGAGAGTGTTTATTGTCAGCAGTTTCAACAATACGCGCACCAGCTTGATGCTGTGGTACTCTTTTGTTTTTTCCTTTTTTGCTTCCTTCAACCGTAAATTAAATTCTGAGAGTGTTTAGTTACTGTCCTACGGCAGTTTCAACAGTATGCGCAACAGCTTGATTGATGCTGTGGTATTTTGTTTTTGCAACCATCAAATTCTTAGTCAATCCGTGCTATGTAAACCTTGGATTCTATTGTTCAGCTTTGGAGTAGCTCCTTTGATTGTCGGAGGATTGTTGCAATGTCGATGCAATGTTTGATGGCAAAGCAATGGGAAAGAAACCCTAGGCTTCTGATATTGTATGATTGCTAGCTGCTTGTTTTGTTCTTTCTGTCGCCCTTACACTGTGTCGTGAACATTAGTTTCTGTACACTAAACATTGCGCCTGTTATAGGAGAATTGGTTTTTGAGGATTATACTGTTGAGGCAAGCAGCTGAAAAAACTGGCTTGTATCACAATTTGTGGAAAGATTTTAATGCCATCAAAAGAGTAAGGTTTGGAGATGTGATGATCCAAAAATCCTGGATATTGCATGTTTCTTTCTTGTTGTAAAGTTGCAAATTCCTGTGATGTTGTGAGGGGTACATGATTGCTGAAATGCAATGATGGATATGAGCACTCATGGAGAGTTCACTCCATGTATGTTGAGATAATTTCTTGCTGCTCACAGTAAGAAAATTTCTCAGATGATGCTTGTCACCATAGGCGTGCTTGTAAGATAGGTTATGAGGAGATGCTAGAACTGTATTCTCTTTTTTTTTTGAGCTCAAAATTATGCTCTATGAATCCAAGAACATTGTATACATGTTGATGGTACTCACAAAACTATCTCAGAGATGCAAAGTTCTTTACTTTCTCTTGTATTTCACACAGAATGAGAAACGGGAGAGAATTGTGAAGGCAAGCCGTGATGTGACAACAAGCAGCAAGAAAGTGATCTTCCAGATACATAGGTTGTCACTCACTCCACTCTTGGAAAGACATTTAAAAGCAAGTAGGATGATGTTTCCATATCTCTCATCTTTCCTCCATTGCAAATCAAGAGGGAGCTGATTGTGATATGATTTCAGGCTCATTAGTGACTAGTGTGTTGTCAAGCTTTTTTGACAAAAACAGTGTCAGTTGGAACAGGATAAATAGAACAAACAGAGGAGCTGCATTGGAGCAAGCAGAGAGGGATCTGCATGCAGTCCAGAACATTCACGTCCGACGAGTTGCACAGGAGCTGAAGGCCAATGAAACATGGAAGTATAAAAGAGCTTTTTCCCCTGGGGTAGGTTTCTTTGAGTGATTCTGATCTGCATCCGGCCACTTGTTCTTCTGTGGAGAGATGAAATGAGCACTTCAGGTTTGCTATTGCAAGTGGACACAGCTCAAGTCAGAAGAGTTTGTGGTGATTTTGCACCTGGTGGTGATAACAGATGCAAGAGTTTGTAGAAGCAGCCACCACATTGGAGTTCTGCAAGACTGGAAAGCTGTTGACACTACAGCAACTCAATGCCAGCCTGTCCCACTTGAAGGATGTCTCTGATGCTCCTTTCAGCATTAGCACTGGTGACTATCTTCTCGGGGTGAGTCTTAACACATATTTTATTTGAAACTCCTTGCATTTATTGTTGTTGTGGGAATTCAAGCAGCAGCAAACATATTAAAAACCTGAAGAGAGAGAAAGAGGGATCAGGAGAGAAGCAGCTCATGCATTCTTTTGCTTAATTGCCTGATGCATCATGGTGGGAACAGGTTGCAGATCTGACTGGGGAGCTAATGCGGTTAGCAATCAGTGGAGTAGCTGCTGGGCAGCGTGAGGCAGCGATTGCAGTCTGTGGCTTTGTGCAAGCTCTCTATAAGGGGTTCAGTCAGTTACCCAACACAGTGGATATCCGTGGCATGCCCAAGAAGATGGATCTTATGCTGCAGAGTTTGATCAAGATTGAGAATAGTAAGGATTTCAAGTTTTGGACCAACCTTGCAAGAGGAAACAAACTTAATAGTGTTGATGTTGGAGCAGACTTGATAAATGTGTTCATTTTTCTGCTGTTTGAGCATTTGTTCAATGCATTTAATAATATAGCTTGTTGTTATGGCTACAGCGTGCTATGCAGTACATGTGAGAGGCTTGGAATATCCAGAGGACATGATTGTTAACGCTCTGGAGCGTGAAGAGATTGACTCAGATCAAGAGGCCTAGAGTCCAATAGAAGGATACTCAAGTGACCAACACAAACTCAATGTTCCCAAATCTTTCCCTATCATTGTTCATGGCTTCAATCTTCAGAGGAAAGGTATGGATCTTAATATGGGTTTCCTGCACCTCACCATCCAATTTGCACCCTCTAGGACAATTGTAACTGTATGTTCCATCCATCGACTCTAGATCAGATAGGGAGGCTTTTGACATGGTGAAAATTGTCAACTTACATAGTTGCAGTTGGAAGTAAGCACTCTACCTTTATGCAGGTCCAAGTTTCCAATGCCTCCATATTGGTTCGGAGTTGAAAGTGCAGAGATTGTATCAGAACAGTAAACCCTAAACCCTAAACAGTATTCCAAACCATAGGACAATGGTTGTACTGGACAAATGAGTTTTCTTTCATGTAAAGATCCATTAAGTTCCAAAAAACCTCAAAGTTGTTCCCAGGTATTTTTCATTATCAAGTCAATGACCCAATTGGACAGGGACTCGTGATGGCCACCTTGTAAATTGCTGTATGTTCAATCCAGTGTTGTGTGGGTATTTGATTTTTGTTAATAATTCCTGGTTCTAGTTGTTTGAAATTTTGAAATCAAAGAATTGCCATTCCCTTGTTTTTCATGATTGAACAACAGAATTAAGGAACCATCAGTTCTGGTTATTTTAAAAACTCAAAGAACCAGCAGTTTTCCATGAAAGAACTGGCAATGGTCTGTGGGTTTCTGGGCAGCTCTTTCATTAAATCTTATTTTTGTAGGAATGGTGGCTATGTACTAGAGGGTGGGCTGGGCAAGCCTATGGATACCCTAGGAGCAGGAATCGGTCCTATCCAGCTTGCTATCTGGCATTGAAGGCAGGGAGGGGATCCAAAGTAAAGGCAGGTATTTGGTCCCAAAGTCCCTTTTTATCACATCATGTGTTTTATGTCCCAAATAACCTAAATTAGGAGCAATGTCCAAACGCATCAGTATTGTAGTAGGTTTAAATAACTTGGGGAAAAATGCAATTGAAAAATCAGTTGCCAGGCCACTAGAATCCATCTAATCCAATTCTACCACATAAAACAACTTGAATTTCAAGAGAATAAGGTATGTATACTATTTTAGTAATTGGGTTAGTTAGTTCACACACCCTAACTCTTACCCTTAGCCTTAGCCTATGAAACTGAATATTGTTGCCCTTAATTTCCTTCATTTAGTCATATTCATGTGATTAAAGACTTTCATTTGATTAAGGGCTTTCATTAAGAAAACAAATCCTATTCTCCATTTCAATCTCTAATTGTTGAGCCAATCTACAACCTTAGTTTTAAGAGTTTTAAATTATTTAAATAGATGATGGGACTACATGCACTACAGGGACAGGTGGAGGCACCAACCATACTTGCATAGTCCCATCAACATTGGAATTATAGGCCCAACTTTTGTGTTGCTCACGGTTTGGGTAGTGGAAAGGTGAACCTTAGGAAGGAACGATCCTCCTTCTAAACCTACTATTTGGCAATATGGTGTCAAACTAGCCTTAGATATATTATTGGTAATTATTGATTCTTGTCATTGATTGATGATAAAAGTTATTTTGGTTTTTTTCACTTGTCATTTTTTTTTAAAAATTGTGTTTGTGAACATGTCCAAACTTTAGATTACTAATAATTTTGGGATGTCTTTCATTTTTCCTCATTAATCATTTTGGCCTTCAAGATGTGAAATGTAAAAACACTTTGTGTAAAAATAACCTAGCTTTTTAGAATTTTCAACCATATTCCCCTTTAGGTTGGGCTAAGAATGGTGACAAACAATTTTAGGAATGAAATATTCGTGTAGTTAATGAAACAACTCAACATGCATGCAAGAGGTGAGGGGTTTTTCTTTTAGGGGAGAATTGTGGGTGCATAGGATATGGAAAAGAGGTTATCAATTAGTCAAAGTGGATGTTCCTTGCACATCCTTTACACACAACAATAGTTGCAACCTAGTAAAAAAAGGGCATGTTTTTATCCCATAGGTTTTGATCAAAGTTATGAAGGAGGGGGACTAAAAGGAAACACCTTTGTTCTTTTTATTTTGAGAGCGGATGTTTTATTTTTTATGGGAAGATCAAAGCGGCTCCTCCATATAAAAATATATTAAAAAATTAATTATGAGCACAACCTTCAAATAATTAGTTGAAATGATGAATAGTTAGTAACATTGTTTGGAAGGGGTATTAGCCAATGCTAGGAATGGCAACAAATAATTTTATTTAACATCATTACGTCCATGCAACCAATGAAAAGACTTGATGTATGCATTAAAAAGGTTTAAATTTCTTTTTTTGGGTTTTGGGGAAAAGGAATTAACCTTATTCATATTAAACCAATCAATAACAAATAAAACTTTTTGAGAAATTAATGTCATGTAGTAAAAACATGATATGTGCTTACATTAGATCTCAATTAAATTCAAATGGTTCAAGTTTAATGAATAGATGACCAATTACCAAGACAAAACAACTAATGTGTGAGTTTAACCAAGTTGATAATAATATATAGTAATTTGGTTATTTGTTATACATAATCAATACAAATCTGTTGACATTGTTAAAATAAAATGATGATTTTGATTAGAGATTGAAAAGTCATTTTGATTGCCTAAAAAGCTTAAATATTAAGCAAAATTTTACATTATAAATTCACACAGAGTCATGCATGTTGTATTTTCAACATCCAAAACAAAAGAAATTTTTACAAAGAATGATAACCTTAAATTATGTAAGTAAAAAGCTAATGTAACCCTAAAAGGATTTAATCTTTTGTAATTACTTTAATGTAATTTGGCCCAACCTTTTGTGAATCAAACATTTTCAAAGTCAAAAACCTTTCAAATATTGTTCATATGTGAGGCATTTTGAACTAATATAGGGTGTAATGTCAACTCCCATGTTTTTAAAAAAATTTAACACTAGTACAATCAATGAATAACTATTTCAAAGATCATGGAATTTGTAATGGGGACAATCAACTTAAATTCAAATTGGTTGACCTCTGCTCTTTAGGTGTTGATAATGAATATTTGATGCCATAATGACCCAATGAAGCCATCATTTTTTTAACTTTATTTTTCATTTAAGCATATTTCCATTTCAAGTCAAAATTTGATGAGAAAATATCTTTTCATTTTTTAGGTACATTGTATGTGAGATTTTTCCTTAATTAAAAAATTTTCATACTTTTTTTAATGATATATCTCATTAACTATTTTCAAACATTTCACCTCCAAACACTTGAATCAAAAGCTAAACCTTCAAAAAATGCATAAAACAACTTGAGTATCAATCCTCTTGAACTCAATCTAACATAAATTCTTTTTTTGTAAAAATTATTATGAATTATTTATAAATATCCATAAGTTAAAATAACCTTAATCAAACTTTAATATTATGAACTTTGATTTCATTGAATATCATTTAAACCCCATGAAAAATAACATTTATTATATGCCAAAAATTATTGATTGTGTGAACAACCATAATCAAATATTCTATTAAAGTTATATAAATTTCTATCAAATTTTTACCATTTAATTCCTAAAGAAAATACACAAGTTTCTCAACCCAATTTATAGAAATATTTTAATTATTCAATTACGGATTTTTTTTTCCCTCTCTCTCTTTCTTCAAATTTGAACTTGTGTTTTATTTTTTAAACCATGAATAAAAGCAATTGCATTATGAGTTTTATAATTTTTTTATGTAGCACAATGTATTTTTTTATAACTTTTGAACTATGTATTATAATATTTTTTTGGTAACTTTTGAACTCTTAAGATTGAGATTTCAAATTTAGCACCTTTGAAGAAAACCCCATCATAAATTATTGTTTTGTATGGATTTTATTAAATGAAAAAAATCAACAAAGGGTTATTCAGGACATGTTTGCAAACTTTCATTATTTGGTTTTAAACCTTAAATTCAAGTGAGAAAATATGACCTTTGAGCATAGCCCAATTTAAATGAAAAATCCAATGTTTATGTTGAAAAAATATACAATAATTTAGCTTCAAACATATCAAAATATTAAATTTTGAATTAGCTAAGCACAAAATTATTAATACCCATTTACACAACAAAGTTGAAAATGTTTCTTTTAAACCAATTAATTTTAAATGCATTTTAACATTTGGGCCGCCAATTGTTATTTGATATTGGGGTTTTTTTTTAATTTTTTAATTTCGCAAATCACATCAATAATTTGAAGAATTGAAAATGAGAAAGATGAGAACCTACTAATGTGTAACCACCAAGACAAATCATTATGATTCATTAACTGAAAATTAAAAATAATCAATTGCATTATATTCATTAAATTTTTCCAAAGGTCTCTTAGGGCCCAAAAAAATGTGCATTTTCACAACTCATTGTAGTATTTAATTGAACTCACTGTATATGATATTACACCTCATTGAAAATTTCCAATGTAAACTAATTTATTACTCGTCACTAAATATGTTTTTAAAACATTTTCATAATGTTGCTCTAAAATGATTTATGTCAAATTTTTAATTATTATTATATCAAAATGTTACAAAAAATAATTTTCACAAACATTTTGTGCAAATTTATCATGAATGAGCAATAATATCATGAAAACTAAATGATTATTACTACTTGTTAATCACAAGCAACATTAGTCACAAACAACAATTATAAATGGATGGAAAAGAAAGTTAACAAAATATTGGTTCATACATTTACCCACCATATACATATTATCGCTTGTAACTAATTTACAATTAAATTGGTCAATTTTTTGTTCCTAAAATATGTTGCCATGTATCATTAACATAATATATTCTCCCTATTATTATTTTATTTATGTGATTATCTTGAACATGGAAGGGGAGAAGTTAGGATTTGGGTGAAAGCACACTACGCCCCCCAAAAATTATAGTCATAAAAACATAAATTTTGCAATGTGGTTTACTTGGGTACATGTGGACATCACATCTCAAATTATTTTTGTTCATTTCAAGTATATTGCATTAACTTTAGACTTAAACTAATTATTTTAAAAGAAATTTCAATAAACATTTATAAACCTAAACATATGAAGTATATTTGTGTTTAAAAAATTCACATCATTGAGTATGAAAAATTGCAAGTATATTTCAAAACTAAAGTTATGGGTGGAGTTTTATAATGATTTTTTTAGTGGTGAATGATATTGATGTACATGAACTAAATTTAAGGCCATTTAGAAGTTTACAATTTTTAATTGAAAATTCATTTGAAAAATGTGTTTTTTGCATTTCTTGAACAATAAATGCGTAATAAATCTTTATTTTTGAAAAAAAACCCATTACCTTAATAAATAAAAAAAGATTTTATAAGTGGGCATTATATTATTTTTTCATTTTTCTTTGGTTTGGTAATGTGTCATGAATCACAAACATGAAGCCCCAAGGTCGTTGAAAAGATGTACGTTATATAATGTATACACATTGATTTTATCCAATTCTTTTCATCTAATCATTGGATCAAGTTTCACTTTGATTCAAAATGAACTTTGAGTTCCAAAATGTTGTCGTGTACATTCTAAAGTTCTTTTTCTTATGTTTAAGGTTTTCAAAAGATGTCATCAAAATTTCAGTTTACTACACACCTATTATATTTATTATACATCATTTTTTTGGATGAAAAGTGGTTCACCCATCCTATGTTTTCACCCATTTGGCCATGTGAAAATACACATATTTGTTCATACCTTTTAACATCATGTGATTTCCAATGACCCATGTGTGATATTTGACGAAAAATGTGATAATGACATGTGGCATAATTTCAAATTATTAATTGAAATGTTTTATTCGTATTGTTATTCAATTTAAGCCATTCATTTGGACAAGTCATGATGTTAACACATGACAAATATTAAAATATTGCTTGAATATTTTTATTTGTATTATTATTTAATCTAAATCAGTCATTTGGATTAATCATGATGTTAACACATGACATAATATCATAATATTGTTTGAATTTTTTTATTCGTATTATTATTCAATTTACACTAATCATTTGGATTGGTCATGATGTTAACACATGGCATAATATAGTGACATGTGGCATAATTTTTTAAGCTCTGCAATAATAAAATTATATGTGAAATTATGTTGTTTATAATATATTGCAAAAATGCCCCACTATAAAATTCCATTAACCAACAATATTTGTGACAAACATTATTATATATAAATGTCAAATGAAATACATGTGTATCCCAAACAAATGTGTAATAATGAAATTTGCATTGGTTCTTGGAATATTGAAAGTAAATATATGTTTTTAACCATCTACCCTCCCTCCTATTTGTCCAAATATTTCCATTGATAAGGAAAACCTACAAATGTTATAATTATGTTTCAAAATACTTGCCAATTTTGTAATCTAACCTACTTTCAAAATCATCATATGAAAGTTTTTCTTCTTCGCAACAAATATCATAGACTAAAACAATGTTCAACAAGTTGCTATGTACTATATCACCAGGCTAGATTTCTATCACCCAAGGCCAATAACCATTCATAATTTTGATATCTAGGTTGTTGGTTCTAAATTTTTTTATTTTTCTTCGTTCTAGGCAATTCACTTCCTAAGATATTTCCAATATTTCATTTGCAACAAAGTCTACAACATCATTAAAAAAATTAGACTTTAGTGTGTCCACTTGTGGCAAGCATGTACAATGTCTAGTTACCAACAAACTCTAACTACCATAACTCACCTATACACAAAGAACTAGAAACTTATTTTTTGTTTTGTGATTTAATCTTGGTTTTTATAAAAAAAAATTAATTACAAACCTCTTATCCTAGTCAAAAGCAGACCCTATTGCTCTCCTTTGCACTGCTACATGGATGCAACTTCTTTACCCATTAAATGGAATGCTTGTAGATGTTGTTCCATGTTAACCCAATAACCTCCCAATGCAAATTAATCTACATTTATTATTAACAACCTATGTTATTATTCCAACATAGGTGCAATACATACTGCATTAATGTATTGCATTAATGCGCTACAATCACCAATAAACTACATAATTTGATATTGTGCATTAGACAATGTTGCACAAATTTTGAAAGTTTGGATCCAAGAAAGATGTTTTCTTCGGCCATCCTCTCAAAATGTAAATATTTTTTTAATGTATAATGTTCAATATTAAAAATTTATAAGTGAAAGTTAAAAGGCAAAAATCCATATTAAATTTAAATATAATAAATATTGACCATCATCAAACACATTGTAATGATAAAAAAATCTAAATCTACACATTCTTGTATGTGTAACAATCAAATGAATTGACCTACACAATATCAAAATGTGTTTTTCATGATAACATCCATAATTACATTTATAATTGTATATGCATGAACAACTTCATAATTAATTAATAAAATAAAATGTGTCACATATAACACTTAATTATTTGGTCATAAACATAAATATGATTATGACTTTTGTGACTACATGCTCATAAAACACATCACATTAATTAATATGATATAATATTTATAATGAATATATAATAACGTTTTATTTAATTTTTAATTTAAATAAATTATTATTATATAAATTATTATCTTCATCATATATTTTTTTTAACATGTCATTACCTAAGCAACTAGGTAACTTAGGGAAGTAAAAAATATTCAATTAGGATTCGATTTAATCATTGATCATCATTTTGTTAATTTGTAAACTTTGATCTTTGGATCATAAGGATGGAAATTAACTCATTTATCAACAAACCACCCCACTTATTGTGAAAACATAATGGTGTGCATTTAATTTAACCCTTTTTTCATCAAAATGTTACACAATTACCAATTTTAATATTTAATGTATTATTGAAAATTTGTCCAAATAAAAAATAAAAAATTTATTCTTAATTTTTTTCATGGATGTACACATTTATATATATATATATATATTTCAAAATGGAAATTTATTTGAAAAAAAAAACACTTAAATTTTGTCATTAAATAATATTTCAATGTTCATTCTTAAAAAAAACATTCATGCACATGATTTATGAATGAAAAATATTTTATGTTTAACATAATAATAAATAAATGATATATCTCCCATATCTTAACGTTGTGTTTGATTTTTAAATTATATTAATTTTTTTGGAAATATAATATATAATTTGTTCGCATATAATATTTATAAAGCATAATTTTTAAATATTTAATCTAATTTTAATTTACAACATATCAGATAATGTTATGTAAGTCATAATTTTATGTTGCACAAATGTCAACTTTAATATTTGGTATTCTATTGATATTTAAATCCAAATGAAAAAATGAAAAAAAAAAGTTTTCAACAATGTACACACACACACATATCATAAATATATATATATTTTAAGTTATTATATGATTCATGTTTAAATTTGTAAGATATCAATTTAGAATAACTTCATTTTGTGCTAACCAGTAGTTATTATTGTCCTTTCCCTTCCCTTGGTCTACTATGTTGAATTATGAATATGTTTGGTGGCATCCCTTTAAGTTTTGAATTGGACCAAAGTCTTGGGTTTTTTATTGTTTTTAATGGATAGTCTCACCTTCTATTCCCTCACTTCAAATCCCAATTTTTTACAAAGTGTGCCTTCCCACTAACAATCCTAGTTTTGCCATAGTTACTTTTTTTTTTCTAGGACTATACCATTACCTTCAACAAATAATAGAAATATTATTCATTGGTTACTATCCACAAATTAAATAAACAATTCCAACAACAATCCAATTTTTTGTCAAATAACCATTCCACTTATATCACAACTTATGATTATTCAAGAAAATTAAAATTCAATTTTCATAACCAAAGTGTTCTTGGAATGTGATCCCCATCATGGTCATCATGGTCATGTATAATCATGAATTTGACTACCAAGCAGGGTAGCTAGGTAAAACAAATAAACATTAAACATCAAAAGAGGGAAAGAAAAAGTTGTTATCTAAAGGTAGTCCTACCATTGCCTTCAAACATCATTTGTAAAAAAAAGTCCCTAGATAGGTTAATTGATTGAAACTTTATTAAAAGATGAAGCTATTTTGGTTAATGAATTTTATTAGGGGATGAAAGTAAATTAAAAGATGATAAATAACATCTACCACTAGTAATTAAATAATTATTAAGATGCCCATTAAGCTAGTTAGGCTAGAAGATTTCTACCCTTAACAGGTGTAGCAAATTAATTCCACAAAAGTGGCAAATAATTGGATATCACTCAAAATCAATCAAGATTTATGGTTCTTTCCCATTCATGACCTAGCCATGTATAATGTTGATTATTGATATCTATCATTGTTCTAGATCCATCATGACACAAAATCTTGAATTTTTTGGGTATGATTATTGGGATTTTTACTTAACATGCTTCCAAATGATCAACAATTCTCCCTTCCAAAGGTTTTTATTCAAGTGGCCACATTTTGAAGTGCATCACATTGGGATTTTAAAATCATGTGAAAGCTTCAAATTCAAAATGGGTACCTATGAATTCATGGTAGATCATTGTTTGCATGATGTCCTATGTGGGGTTAACATTAACAATTTTGTTATTCCTTCAAGGGTTGTGCAACTCAAATAAATAAATTTTTGTTATACACCCATTCAAAAATTGATAACCCTAACCTTCATTATTGCATATTTCATAAGCACAACCCAATTAGCAATGCACAATGTGCATGGATCTTGGAACCTATGAGAATATTAATAATTAGTGTGTTATGGATGTAATTCAATTTTTTATTGGAAAACCTCAATCAACAAATGCTTTTGTAACACATGTGATTAACTTCTTGGATTAGTAGGTTTTTATGATTGTGATATAATTATGGTAATAATATTTTCCTAAGTAATGTTTCCATAATGTAATGCCTTTGCCATGTTGATGTGTTACCCTTAAACCTCAATAATCACCACTTTCTAAACACAATCACTTTTACTAGCTAAAAGTGGTTAGAAGTCTAAATTGGAATAAAGCCAACATAATTTTTTTATAAAAAACTATAAGAGCAATGTAAACTTGACATTTTTGATCAAATTCATTGAAGATTACAACATAATTACCATAACCTTCTAGACTTGTTTTTTGTTCCTTTTTACCAAATTGTATTAATTTCAATAGGTTTTTATCTATTCTTTAAAAAATTATTCTGAATACCTATTTGGTTACACAAGTTTTTAATTCATAAACCTATTCAATTCACCATATTTGGTCCATGTATGAATTGTGAAAGTTTAATGAAGTTGATACAACAAAATTAAGAAATACACAATGAAAATCTATAGAGACTACAATTTAAAGATGCCATAAAACTTCACATTTTCAAAATTCGTAAATTTTGGAATTTATAACTCATTTTAATGAGAATTTCAACATATTGATTGGCTATCCAGTCACAAGTTATAAACCATAACCTTTGACCTTCATTTCATTATAATTAGCCCACCAAATATTTACATTAGTTTTAATTGACGCAATGATTTCATAATGTCTCATTTTTTGGATGAAAATGTCATAATTTTTCTCTTTGTGAATAAAAAAATAACATTTCAATTCTCAATTTGATTAACTTTGCTTGGTAATGGGTTTGAGGCTATTGGTTACTAAAAATAGTGTTGGTGTTCCCACACCTCTGACTAAATTTTCTAATAATTGGCAACATTTTGTTGGTCCATAATTGTGACTTTCAATGTTTTATTATGAACATTCCCAATGGCAAATACTAATGTATCTTGGGAAAACTTTTGAAGTGAATTTTTTTTGGAAGTATTTTGGTCAAACATGTTTTAAAATATTTAAAGTTAATAATTCATATCGCTTTTTATGGTCTTCATTAAGCCTTGCCTTTCATAGCAATACAAAACAAAGGTCAACTTAAAAGAGAACATAAGCTTAACTATTTGTGTTCAAAACCAAAGGGAAAATTCATCAATACCTTTAAAAAGTTTTAAAACTTAATTATTTAGATAATTGACTTAAGAATTTAAAAAACTTAGAATTGGAAACTTGTTAAATTTAAACAAGAAAACCTCTAAAAAAAAACATATTATCATATAAAGAGTTTTAAATATTTTGGGTTTTCTTAGGCAATTTGGGTTTATATATGATCATCACATGAACTTATGTACTACTTGAACCAAGTAGGTATAATGTAGTACTCAACACAAATATTATACAACTTCAATTCTATGAAAATTCTCTCCTAAGGTGAAGATAATAATTTGAAAAAGTGGCAATTATACAAGGTAAAAAAAATTAAAGCTAATAAAATATAATAATAATAATAATGAAATACTATTGAATGATGTGTAAGACACATGGGTTTTTTTCAACAATTTTTGGAGGCCAAAAATGTTACTACCATGTAATTTGTAAATGGCAAAACAAAGTTTGCAACATAGAAATTTTGAAGGTGCAATCTCAAGCATTTGATTATTATATTTTGCTAGTTTTGGGGTCTAGGGTTTCCATAATGTAATTGCTCATTTGCCCACTAAGAATATTTTGAATATATTTCTTTTGATGATAAATGTTTTTTTAACATAACATTTTTGGTGATCAACATGCTTTATAAAACTTTATTTGGGTGGTACACAACTAGTTAAGAACATCAATAGAACCAAATTTCCCATACATATAAATTGCTTAAATCAAATTATTTAAAATTTAATAATAAATAAATTTTTTTGGGCAATCGAACCTTGACCATACAGATCTTGCCCATGAAACAAGGAAGATTTTCACCTTCATGCATTAAAAAAAAACCAAACAAAGACCCTCAATTTTGAAATGTTCAACCCAACACCCATAAGAACATTCACATCTTTTTTTTTGCCCAACATCAAAATTGAAAAACAAATTGCCTTTGGGACCATTGACTACCACACAAAGAAAAATAAATCAAAACATGTCTTGCTTATTGGTAGTTTAAAAAAATGAAACAACTAGAAATGAATCTTAAAAGGTGCTTTAAAGTTTATATCAAAACTAACACTAATTATTTGTTGAACAGATTTGTTGTATAACAAAAGAGGTGAAATTTATGAATCTATTTAGTATTTCACCTTCTCCTCTTTCCAATATAAGATAACATCATGGTATGGAAGAGTAGATAGGCTAAAAACATTATAGTTGAACATGAGAACAAAAACATCAAGATGTGTTGTCAAACATTTCACAAATTGTTTTTCATGAAGGTTAAATTGTTGAATGTCTAAGGTCATTTTCCATAGGACCTAAGACTTGAACCAAAGCTATTTCATCAAGCTTGTTATATTCATTCAACTTACATGCCAAAATGGGGGGGCTATTAATCTTCATCCACAACTTGGAAATTAGGTTTTTATTAAAACCTTTAGCCATATTGATTTTGCATTATGAGTCATGGTTAGCGAGAAAAATGAAAATTGCACATCAAGTTGTTGTAAGTCGAATAATTGAAGAATAAAAACTCCAATTTTGTTTCTCCTTCCAATGCAAAACATAGCCTTGATAAATGCCTAGTTGATTGGAAATGCAACATCAAAATTTTCTTTATTTAGCTAATATTGGGGATAAACCACTCCCATTGCATTCATGAATTCATGATTTGGAAATTGCATTTTTTAAATCAAAATTTGGGTTGCCTCTTTACATGCACATTTGACCTTGGATTCCACTGGAATTGCATCTTCTTTCTAAATTAGATCACATAATCCATTAGCAACCTTGCATGCACACCAAAAGTCCATTCACCAGTCTTCATCCCAAGGATTTCTTGCAAATGTGCAAAATTAGACCACCACCCTAAAGGCAACTATTCATTAGAATGGTTGATCATATAATTGAAGGCATTGAAATTGGATATTCAAAACAAGAATATGGATTAGTGTATAACCTAAAGAACTTAGGTTTTGCAAGCTTGATAACATTCATAGATTCAATAATGAACATGTCTAGACATTGCGTGAATTTGATCAAAATATGCACCACCTCCAATATGGGCAAAAGGAAAAGTAGACTAAGAATCAATTCAAGGTCACCAAAGAAAAACAAGGTTGTCTTGAACAACTTTGTTCTTCATTGAATCTAAATGCATTTTCACAATGAGAAACTTGTATTCTAACATAACACATTTTAGAAGGCAAATAACATATTGATTTAATATGTCTTCACATTCTAGAGTAGTTTTTGACTTTTAATAGTAAATTTTTTTGCAAGTTTGAAAAACTTAAGGTACTTTTCGAGGTTGTGAACAAAGAATGCATATAACTCTTATAATATTGTTTCAATGTGAGATACTAGAGGTAACTTTGACAAAACAATGACAACCAAATTAATTCAATGTGCCACATAGTGCACTTGTATTTTATTTTATTTGAACACTAATGCTTGTGTGATGACCTTAAAACAAAAAATCACCATCACAACCAAGATAGACACACTGAGAAGTGAATTGCTCCTTAGCTATATTTTTAAACTTAACCACATTTTGGAAAATAATAACCATAATATTTTCAACTGTCACATCCATCCCAATCTATTCAATTGTCAAAAATTGAATTTGATTTAATTTTTCATCACATCCACATGCACACTTTATCCATTGTTGTTTGTGGATTGTTGTCACTTTATCTACATTCAAAGTAAAGAATTTCATTCTTGCACAATGTTTTGGTATTTTTCAAAATGATTTTTTGCATGCTTTCTACCATTCCTCATTTGTTACTATTAGTCCAATGATTCATTGGGTTGTTTTTCACATTTAACAACAAGTACAAATTTCCAAGAACTTCAAATTTTATCATCAATCAACCATGGCTTAACAAATGAAAAATGCTTGCAAATTGAATCAAATTTTCTTGGAACTTCCATAAATTCTAGCTTGAACCAAGCTAAGGAATAACTCATTGCCTTTGTTTGTATCAATCTTTTTGTTTTTGTTATGAGTTTCATCCTTGTTGTAAAACTAGTTTCCAATAGCAATGTTAGCTATGGCAACAACTACCTTGTGGTGACCATGTGTTTCTAGAAAGTATTCAATTTAGGTGATAAAAACTTTCTTTCCACTCAATTGCAGAACAAATGACACATTTCACTTAAAACACTAGACCATTTGGTTGTAAACAAATTGAATCCAAGGGAATCGTGTAGCCCAAATGTTTGGGAAAATTTTAGACTTTTCAAAAAATATTTTAAGTTTCTTGCCAAGTGGTTGGTTTGCATCTAAGGTATTTTGTAGAGATGGATTGATGTTTGAGGAAACAAAAGAAAATGAAGTTAAATGACATAGAAATGGAATATCACTAAAAATTGAAATGTTAGAATTAGACCTTAAATAGAAAAAGAATTGAATTTGAAATGAGGTGGTGGTAATGGAACCATCTTTACTTGATTGAACTCTAGGAAGGACACAAAAGACACACACATAACTTGGAAAAAAAAGAGAAGAGAATAATGCTTGTTAATGTGGAGAAGCAAAAACTACAACTTGAAACTTTACAAAACTTGAAGAATGTTTTGCATTATGTCATGTTTGATAGCCAACTGCCATTAGCTTGCACCATTTGGATTCTACAGCATAAACACCTCAAATAGGCTATAATAACTTGAATTGATGTAGGAACAACAAAAGTAAGTTGTACCTTGGTCCATGGTACTTGTGATTCACATTAATGTTTAAGCTTAACAACTTGTGCAATGTAAGACCCTCACAATTTAGTGGCATTCATAATATTTAATCATTGAAAAGAAAATGACATTAAAGAATGCAATGTTGAGTGGACATAATGATTGGGCAAAACCATCATGGGGTGATACCACTAGGAATGTCACACTTTCGTTTTATTGGATCCATTCAACTTTAAAATAATATAAGAAACATTTAAATAAATATTTTCATTAGAAGGTTTTTTGTGAATAAATTTTTTAGGTTGTATAGATTTTGAAATTTTAATGATATAAAAATATTTTTTATTTTGATGTTCCTAATAAGAGAAAGTTTCAAAAATGTAATGTTGTTTCATTTTCTTGAACTTTTTGGTCATGAACACATGTTTCAAACATGTTTAAGGATTTTTTTTTGGGAAATAGTTTTCTAAGGTACTTTTAGAAGTATTTTTTTAAAAAATTTTATTGGGAAATTAAATTTTTAAGTATGATTTAGTTAAGAATTTTCAAAGTTTAGTAGTGTGATTCTTGAAGAGGCCATTTTAAGTAAGAATAAAAGTTTGTAACAATTTTCATTGTTTTTTATTATAATAAAATTTAATATCATATATTAGTGGATGTGATTGATAAACATGAAAAAATAATAATTTATAGTTGTCAAAAGATTTTTTAAAAATGACCTTAAAAATTATTTGACTAATTTTAGTTCTTTAACCATTACTTGACATGGTGCCAAATGGTACCACCCAAGGATGGGTTTGCTCACTTACAAGTTGCATTTCAAGTTCAATTGCAATATACCTTGGTCCTTGATTTTTTAATAAAAATTATCTTAGATTGCCATTAAACCTTGCCGTCAAAGAATGCATATTGTAGAAAACCTTGAAAACTTGAATGCACGACACATATTTATGTAAAAGGAATACATTATGTAGGCAAAAATGAAATAAAAAGACTAATTTTTCTAGTGACCTTGCCCATTGCATCACTGATGTGTGTGACAAATTCAATGACCCACAAGATCACAACCAAGGTGATCTTCATAGCATGTCATTTGCAAAAACAAACTTTCATTTCTCAATTCATAGCGACACAACATTTGACAACTTTGTGTTTTTGGTGAGATGGTTGAAAGCAATGGGGTGATTGAAGGCCATGAGGTTTCTAGCTAGGGAGAAGATTTGGCTACTATTCAAGGGGGTTTTGAGGCAACTACAAAATAATAATAATAATAAAGGACCTTTCACAACCCCTTTTTCCTTGTTGAAATCTAAGAAGAAATCACTAAAAAATAAACATTGGTAAGGCATCATGCATTGTGTACCAATGGAAGATTGATATCTCTCTCTCTCTCTCCTTCCTTCAACTTTGGGAAGGTTTGTGATCCAACTTTCATCCAACCTTCATGAAGGTGGTAGATGCGAAAAAAAAACTACAATCCAATGGGTCATAATTTTCACTGGTGGGAAGCCTATGCAATGTGTGGGCAAACAATTGAGGATTTTTTTTATTGAATAATGTTTGAGGATTTAGGAAAAAGCCATAGTCTCAGACCCTCAACAATTTCACACCAAGAAGTTTTTCATTGTGGTAAATAAATAAATAATAAAAAGAAAGGTTCACAAAATTGTGTAGTATGATTTCTCAAAACCACATCTAGCAGCTCTTGAAAACACCACAATGGTAATAAGTAAATAAAATTTAAAAAATATATTAAAAAATATATAGAACTATAACAAGGTATCTTTGAGAACACTCATTAGAGCCATAGGGAACAAAGTTACCACACCTTTGCCATGAAAAGGGAAAAAGAAAAAGAAAATGTGCTATAGAATATCCTTTGATGCTTTTCGATCCTTATTTCTCTTACCAAGTATCCCAAACTAATTTCAGGATATTCACTTCAGATTCCCTTTTGAATGACCCTACCGAAGTGAAATTGGCCAATATCCACCTTTGACTGAATCGAGCTCATAAAAGCTTGTGTAAAATCTGGGCGACAATTTATTACACTAATAAGATGTCTAACCGTGTGTGTTGTAGCCATTTAGGGTTTAGACGTCTAACCGTGTGTGTTTAAGCTTAATTCAAGGCAAATTTGGTCTCAAGTATTTGGGATAAAATTTGCGTACTTAACTCCCTTAGTGCTTAAGCTAAGATGTCTAACCGTGTGTGTTGTAGCCATCTAGTAGTAAGCTTAATTCAAGGCAAATTCGGTCTCAAGTATTTGGGATAAAATTTGCATACTTAACTCTCTTAGTGCTTAAGCTCACGAATTACGGTGTTGTTGTTGTTGTTGTCCATGCTATTGTAACTTTTACTATCCCCTAATTTGCCCTTGTAATACTTTCAACACAAGTAAGTACCAAATTGAGTATGTGAAAAAGTGTTACATTGATATAATAAAAATCTCCGCACCTCTGAAATAAAATAATTTTAGATGAACCTGCTATATAGGTAGGGTATATACAACTCTTTCTAATTATGGTCTTCATTGTAGGTTCAAAACAAGTGGAGCTGTAGAGAGTCTTAAATTTTTTTTAAAATAAAAAAATAAAAAAAATAATATATATTTATATGAAAACCTTTTTTTTGTGGCATCCATAATGGGGTTTTTTCGTTTTTTTCCCAATTTTGTGAAGTATATTGCCACTCATATTAATTAGTTGTGGGGACCCCCAAACTTTAAATTTTTTTCTTTTGTGATAAGCATCTTTGATTAATCCATCACCAATAATAATAATAATAATAATCAAGATTTGGACAATACCAAAAGAGATATGTTGTTATCTCCCTCTTTGGGCTGATTATAGAGCTTACAAGAGTAGAACTTAGGGCAAAGGGTATGGGATAAAGTGAGAAGCTATCAAAAACTCAAGGAACATGTTGAGAATCCATTGGGAACTTGATGGGAACAAAAACAATCCAACACCCCCTCCCCCTCCCCACTCCACTTCGCCTCATGGGTTACATTTCTTTTCTTTTGCCTACCTACGTTTTTTTCTTTTTTCCCAAAATTTGTGAGGTAGATGGCAATCATCCACAAGAGGACTTAGCCAAATTTGTCTATAGGCAAAAGATGAAAGTAGAAAATTTTAGAAATTTTTCTCCATTTTGGACACATACTAGAACCTATTAGGTATCTAAAATATGGTGTTTTCAGAATTAATTTTCTTCATAAGGTGGTGACTTTGAGTCCAGACTAGGAAAAACAACAACAACAAATGATGAAGGTAAAAAGGAAATCTACCCAAAAGCATCAAATGATGTTGCCTAAAAACATCTCCTCACATATCAAAGTCAGCAGAAACTCCTCATGGCCAAGGGGGGGGGGGAGGGAAACATACTACATACAATCATGATGAGGGGCATCATCATACATGGGATTTCTATTACCGTAATAGGTACTACTTTTACCATTCTGGAAATAATAAAAATTATTTTCAGTAAATGCTAAGTTTTTTCAAAAATTAGCAGCTGTCCATAGTGCCCCAAGTTGTAGAAATTCTTATTGTTATTGTTGGAGTGAATTAAAAATAAATAAATAAATAATATATATATTTGACTAGAAGATGAAGGAATGGTAAAGAAATTACAATAATTAGTTGTGGGTGCATCCCAAGTTCAAAACTTTTTTGAGAAAACTTTTAATCCATCTTTTGGGTGGCTAAATAAGTAAGTAAATTAGGGAGGGCCCCATCTCCTCCTCTCCACCTCCTTTTCCTCTATTTGCTAAAGATTGCCACACTATAAGCCAAGCCCAACCCAAGCTTCACTCAAGCTCACTCTACAAGAAGTCAAGGACCCAAGATTTTGAATAGGAAAAGCCCACCTAGGACATATAAATAAATCAATAAACAAATATATATATACATAAAATATTCAACTTTCAAGGGCAAAAGAGTGTTGGGTTGCTGTTGTTGTTGTTGTTTTTGGTGTTCAAGCTTCACTTAGGGGGGTGGAGGAGGGGGAGAAGAGCTTTTGTTTGGTGTGCATCAGCACACATTTTACAAAGATATGTGTTTTGGGTGATGAATCAAGAGATGAGCTTTGTGGGTTTTTGCACTTCTTTTGTAGTTGTTGATGTTTTACTTTGAAGTTTATGTAGGTGGGTGCGTGAGTTGGGTGGGTAAGTGGGTGAGGTGGGGGATAGAAGAAGAGGAGGTTTTGTTTGTTGGTGTATTGTGGTATTTGTTTTTTGTGTGGAGAGTGATGAAATGGTTTTGATATTGTGTTTTGCACTGTTATAGTGTTTGCTTCCTAGTACACACATATATGAAGCTTGGTGTGAATTCATGTTCATCAAAAACTCTGTGTATTGCTTGCTTTAAGCTCCTCCTCCTCCTCCTCCTCCTCTTCTTCTTCACTTTGTGGTGATGTAGTTTAGGATGTGAAGCAATTAGGGTGTGGCATGTGTTGCCATTGCTATTGCCATATTTGTTTGTTATGAGTTTTTGTTGGTTTGGAAGGACCTCTCACCCAGTGGGTTCATGAGCTTGTTGAAAGGAAGCAGCTTTGGGTATTGGAGCATTTGTGTGGTATGGAGAAGCTTTGGGTGGCAGGTTGAGCAAAGCTTTTTTGCTTTGAAGACAGAAGTTCTCATGTGTGTTTGTTTGTGTTTTGAAGATTGGAAAACTTCTTGCTGCTCATTGGGTTTAGGGTAGTAAGCCCTTGGATTGAAAGCAGAAAGATTGTGGGTGCACTGGATGAGTATCTTCGAGCTTGAGCTTCGGGGACAACTATTGTGAATAAGCTTTTTTGGTTGGGGGTGGATGGATGTGGGGCAATCTCTTGCTCTGCTATTGCAATGTGGGTGTCAGGTTTGGTAGTTTAGTAACTCCTTTGAGGATCCTTTGAGGAGAGGAGATTGAGAAAGAGATGGAATTTGGGTTTGAGCAGATTCCAGAATTATTAATGCGGTGCTACTATCATCCCACATTGCCGTGTCTGCTGCTGGTGCAAGTCTCCTCTTTAGTTCACTTCCTTCCTGCACCAGGGCAAGTCTTCTTGTTATCTCTCAAGTTGCTGTGGCCAGCTTAGAAGAAAGACTTAGCAGGTTCTTTCTCTTGTGGCAAGGAAATTGGCTCAAAGTGGGGCAGCAAGCAGTTTTTAGGTTTCATGTGTTGGGCACCCAACACATGCCCTTATGTGAATTCAAGCAAGAAAAACTCTGATTGTGGGTTTACAAAAAATGAAGCTCCAAGCAGCCCTCAATGGTTTTGGTGAAGTTGGATGAGTATGTGGGCACTGGTGATGATGATGCAATGCTTGGAGGAGCTTCAGGAGATGAATTTGACATAGCTTAGATGTCTTACAGTATTGTACATGTGGCTGTTTACCTGATGTAGAGAGAGAGAGAGATACCAGAGGAACAGGAAATGTTTTAGGGGTATAAAGAAGGTTGCAAAGACCAATAAGGCAGGTTGCTGGACAAGGCAAAAAATCTGGAAACCAAAAGCTGGTGGAGTATTTCTGCAGAAATTTTTTTTATGACATCCATGGAATTCAGACCTCTGGAGTCTTGCAGCACAACATGCTTTTGTGAATGTTGAGTCCAGGAGCTGAGACTTGTTGACAGTGAGCCTCTGCAAATATTCTCACTTGGTTTGGTTTTCTGAGTGGAGAATATATTCCTTCCTAGTCAGGGTTGTGAAGAACTTGGGCTGCATCTGACAAAAAGATCTGAAAAGGTTGGTTGCTAGACGACTGACTGCATGTCTTCATTGTGAAATTTGGTTGTTCATTGTGGTGAGAAATAAACAACAGAATGATTGCCTTGCATCCAATCCTTCCCAACATTCATGGTTTGGGTTTGTGCCATTTATGCAGACAATGTACCAAACAACAAAGTACTCACCATCAAGCAGTCTCATGCCTCAAAGGTCTGCAAGTCAGGCAGGTGAGCCTTGGGCATCAGCAAGTCCAGCTGCAGGTCCTACTTATTCTGCAGGCAGCCCAGGCACTTCCGGAGGAGGCGGCTCTGGTTCTGCTGCCAAGCAGCGCCTCCGCTGGACACCTGAGCTCCATGAGCGTTTTGTGGATGCAGTCACTCAGTTGGGTGGTCCTGATCGTGAGTTCTCTCTCTTCCAATTGCAGCCCTTTATGGAGAGGTCTTTTGATTGTATTGCACCCACACTTCTGATTGTGTCTTCTTCAGTACCATCTTCACTATGTCTGGTAGAGAGCCTTGCAGCACTTTCACAAATTGTTGAGTTTTTTTTGCTGACATTCTTAAATCCTCTGTGCAATGACAGGGGCAACCCCAAAAGGTGTGCTGCGGGTCATGGGTGTGCAAGGTCTTACCATTTACCATGTGAAGAGTCACTTGCAGGCAAGTAAATTGGATCCCTTTTTATTCATGTGTCTTGCCACATAGTCTTCTGTTCATTGGGTTCTGTTGTTATTGGGTTTCGGTTGTTGAACTGTGTTTAATTTGAGCTTCACAACAAGTTTTGTCCTTTTTCTTTGACAAGTGAGAAAAAATATATGTCCAGAGTCCAAACAACTTTTGACCTTGTTTTTCTCTGTTGTACCCTGCAGAAGTACCGGTTGGCAAAGTACATTCCTGACTCTTTGTCAGATGGTACTACATCTTTTCTTCTTTCAGAATGGTTTTTTTTTGGCTTAGCAGTGTTTTGCCAACTTCTTTTAGCAAGCATTTCCAGTACCCACCCAGATGGTCACCATGATGAAGAATTTTGCAAAAAAAGATTTTTGGCCTTTCTGCTATAAGCAAAAAATGCAAATGAGCAAATGGGTGCCAGTGTTTTCTACTTTTCTTTGGCACGCACCCACCCACCCACTTGCAGGGGTTTGTTGAATGATGACTTCGGGACTGGTGGTGTTTCATGATATACAGGAGGAACTTCTGATAAGAAGAAGAATCCAGCAGATCTGTTTCCATCACTTGATGCAACATCGTGAGTTTTATGATGCAGACCTCAACTTTGTGATCATAAGACTCTACTTCAAGAGATGCATTTGTGTTAGCATCTGCGTTATTATGCCCCCATCATATGCTGATCAATGTCATGGCCACTTTGTGTAATTTCATAGAAATCAGCAATTGATCCACACAGCTTAATATTGTTACATTTGCAAATCTTACCAGGGGTATTCAAATTACTGAGGCCTTGCGTATGCAAATGGAAGTACAAAAGCGCCTGCATGAACAGCTTGAGGTATGTGTGTCTTTGGTGGCTTTTTTTGTTTCTTCAGTAGACTGCAGTAGGCCTAATCAGAATGTTAAGATCTTGCTACAGGCAAGAAAAGGAGAAGGGTGAGTGAGTGGGGCATGAAAATGAGGACAGATTTGCAACTGATCATCAGCAACTCCTCATGGGTTGTAGGTTCAGCGCAATTTGCAACTACGCATCGAAGCTCAGGCAAAGTATTTACAGCAGATGATGGAAGAGCAGCAGAGGCTCAGTGCCCTAACTGGCACACATAGTATTGCCACTGATTCTGGGGAAGCTGGGGCTGCCCCAGCTTTAGAGCCACCACCACCACTTGCTGAAGTGAGTGGTAAGGTGGAAATCAGGCCTTTACCTGATAGAACAATAACTGGTGCCCCTGCATCCTGTGTTAGTGTGATACCAACTCAAGCTTCTGAACTCAGCTCACAGCCCGGTCCTCAATCTGAGCACATCAAAAGTGAGTCTGTCAATGCCACAACTGTTACGGATCTATCCATGCCAAGCAGTTCACCTATTCAGCCCGTGACTAATGCAACTCACATAGCAGATGCAGCAGTTGTTGAATCTAATGCTCCTCAGCACACCAAGCAACAGGAAGTATCTCCAGGGACGGCTGAGACTGTGCTCCAATTTCAGTCACCAGTCCAGGAACAGGGGGATGTGGGTGGTGAGTTGTTGTTGACATAAAATCACTGAGATTTCACCGGGCACAAGTGTTTCCTCTCCCCAGGTTGAAGCTGCTCATTATCAGCAGCAGCAGCAGGGTTATGCCAAGGGTAACAACCTGGAATGGTTTTACTGTGTACAAACAAATGATCAAGAAAATGCAGTAGCAATTACAGCATCAGGTGGTCAGCCTGCTCCTTCAACTATTGCAGCTTAAGGAAGCCTGCTGCATTTGGCAGTACCCTCCTTAGTCTCTAGAATAGTGTGTGTGGCTACCCGCACCAAAAAATCCCCATGCGGATGTGTCTGGCGCCCAGTTTCTGAGACTGCTGTAATGGCTGAGGTCTCAAACTCTGTCCTTTGATCAAAAGCAGAGAATTAATTTCATGACCACTTGGGGTGTAGGAGGTCTCTGTCTGTCCTTCTGTCGAGCAGAGAATTGCTTTCATGATCACCCGCAGTGTGATGGCAGTAATATATACCACTTCCCAAGAAGACAGATTTAAAAGCTTGATTGAGGAGATCTGTACTTCTGGGCTTGTGGGAGATTTTTGCGGTTTGGTGGATGGATTGCTTTTGTCTACCTTCAGATCCAGGTATGTTCTTGCTCAGTGGTCAAGGTGAATCATTTTGAAGTACACTGTCATGTCATGTAGAGATGTTTCCCTTGTTATGTCTGAAACTGGTTAGGCGTACAAGGCGGTGAGCTTCTGATCATTGGTTAGAAAAACCCTAAACCCTAAAACAAAATTGGCAAAAATTTGTGATCAATTTCTGTATAGTTGCTTTATTATTTGGTCAACCCAATTGCGGCTGAAGCAGCAGGACTTTTTAGACTCTTAGTCAGTTCCGCTTGAGCATTGTATGTAAGCGTGAAATGTAAAGGAATATCTGATGTCATGGGTGGAGCTGAGAAATGGTTGCACATATGTATCTGGGCACAACCAAGTGTCTTACCTGTAATGGTTTTATCCTGTCTCAGTCTCGGGTTTTGAAGTTTCCTCTTCACAGAATCTAGTTATGTCTCTTGGGTGCTTACTTCATGATTGCAAGAGTCTGACCGATTGCTTCCAGAATTGTGACAGAAACACAAGGTGCATATTTTGTGTAATGGGTTTGTCCAAAATTTTGGGCGGATCATTTATGTACTTATTTACAAGTTGTCTGTTATTCTATGTTTTTTCCTTCTTAATGGTGTGTGCTTTTTTTCCTTTTTCCCCTCTTCTTTTCCTTATGTATTTTTCCCTCTTCTATGTTGTTATGCTGGTTAGTTGCTAGCCAGTATCATGGCTGAGCCTTCCCGTTGCTTACAGATTTACAACAGAAACTCAGTATGCAGGCTAGTGGCCACTGACCTAATATACCCACTGTAGGGAGCTGATACGCACAGTAGGGAGCTGATGAAGTGAGTTGGGAAGTTGGGATAGAAAAGTTACTATAATACATGTTATTGTAGATGGTCCCCGAAGAAGTGAGAGAAACTATCCCTTTTGTTCATATCGCTTGTTTCTATTGTTTCTTGATTCTAGTTTGTGTCTTTGTCCTGTTTCTCCTTCCCGTTGTCTGAAAGTCCTTATCTGGAAGTCTTTCTTGCTTCAAGTTTGAGGAAAAGTTTTTTGATCTTGTTTGAAGTGTGTAAATCGAGAGCATGGAAATCTTGATTTTCACAAGACATTTGAATCATAAAATTGTGCAATATTCAAAAAGTCCTTCACTGGAAGTCTAAATGTCTAAACATTGTGTAATAAACCACCCTAAATCCCAACTTGTTAAGGGATTTTTGATGGTACCAAAGCAAGACATGGGATTTTGGTTTGTGAGATCTCAACAAGATAAAAAAAACACTCTACCTTCTTAATACGGTTTAGGGTTTAGGGTCTCAAAAAAAGTTTCACCATCCATTTTAATTAGTGGAGGTGGTCAAATGTCTCCCAGGAAAGGTCGAGTGCACTACGAAACATGGAAACATGGCATGTGCGACCAGGTCAATACAACTACACATGGCATAAATGATTATAAATGGCATGAGCAATGGGTTTAATTGGACTAAAAATGGCATAAATGACTAAACTAGTTGAAACTAGTTGAAAAAAGATTAGTCATGGATGCTACGTTTTGGCATAGTGTAGGGTAATGCCCAAAGAGTGAGGAGTACTCTAAAGATAAATGCTTGCTTGAGTTGGTTTTGAGATGTTTACTTTTGTAACTCCTTTGCATCGCAAGTGTTACCTAGTGTAAAAAACGATGCAACTTCTTATTTCAAAAGAAATTTCCTTTGATAGTTGGTGGGTATTTTGGGAAAAAATGAATTAAAGTAGGTGTTTTGAAAAATGCTATGGGCATTTCTTTTTATGAAATGCCCACCTCTTGCGCGCAATTGATTATGCTTTGGGGAGTGTACCTCCAAATACCCTAGAAAAAGTTGTGGAGGTTCTTATGAAAAAGGAATTCTACTAATAGTTGGTATGTGGGGAAGTTAGAGATAATCTAACTACCTACATACCACTAACTACCTACCAACCATGTTAGTTCCCCTCCCTTTGTAATCATCATGGTGCACATGCTTCAAGGAGGTAATGGTGAGATTGATGCCAGGAAATTGAAAGTATTGCCAAAGCCATGGCCATTACCCCTACCTTCATGGTTACCATGTACTTGTCCATAGTCCATACCTACCTAATTGCTTTTACATCACCATCATACCTAACATAAAGAGTTTTAAAGTTTAATTTGCACATTAAATGGTGTGCATAAAGTTTAAATAAAAGGGTTTAATAATTCAATCATTAAATTTTGTAGAAACATAATCTTTTTTATTAAAATTAAATGGGAGGCAAAGAAATAAGGATTGAGATTTAAAGTCATTAAATTTTGTTCACACATAAAGTGGAAGGTTAAAGTGCAAGTAAAATTGTTTAAGAAGTCAACAGATTTTGTACACACATTTATGTTTTTATCATAATTAATAAGGCATTTGGAAATATTTGGGTAGGATTTATAATGTATTGTAAATCACATATGAACAAAAAGGTGCATTTCAATTTTTCTCTTTCCAAGAAGGTGGAGACAAGCCTTTGTATTGAAAGGTATGAATATTCAACATGTCTCATTCCTTATGGCCATGAACTTTTATGATGTTGTTTAGCATAATTAGATATACATATTGCACATCTTTCCCTTTTTATATAATGCAAATGTTCAATTTAGTTTGGGGCAATGCATTACTGAATGAAAAATATTGCTGGGTTGCCATTTTCATGATGAGCATACATCAAACGGGTAAATTTTCACTACAATGGACTTTTTTGGAAGTTATAGAGGCACTTTTTGAGGTGAGTCAAGTGTTGTTGCATTATATTCAAATCTATTTGAAAACTTGGCAAAAGTGAGATGAAAAATTGAAACTTATATTCTAATCTTTTAAACCCAAAGAAATAATTACCAAAAGAATAAATGTTCAATCCAAGGTGGACTTTACAAAGGATGGTACATCCAATGTCACAATCCAAACGACTCAAAAATATATATCATTATGGATTTTTTTTTTCTAAAGGAGTTGGAAATTAAGCCTACAACTTTTTGCCACCACACATTGAAGTACCATAAACTTAAGATGAAAATCAAGCAAGAAAAAGTCTCTCAAAACCTTTTAGATTTAAAATGAAAATTTCAAATTCGTAAAATCCATTTCGGTATCTCAATTGATTTTTTTTAAGACCCATATTTTTAAAGGTTCTTAAAATGTTTAAATTATGGTGGTATGAACTTGGAAATGGAAAAAATTGTGAACTTCAACATTATTTAAATGTTTTTTTTGAAAAATCACTGGTTTTGGACTCTAAAAATGGACTTTCAATTGCCCATTTTGGTCTAGTGTAGTGTGTTTTTATTGAAAGTGACATTATTTTGGGTGCAAAATTCCATCAAAATGAAAAAAAATCAAAAAGAGAATATTTTGTTTCAATATTCCTTTTTAATGCCAAAAAAAACCAAAATTCAAGGAAAAAATTGAAATTTTTTCATTACATTTGGATGTTGATTTAGTTTGGTAGCAGTCAACAATGTACAAGTTTAGCCATTTCTTGAACACTCTTAACTTGAACACATACACAATGCATTTCCAACACATTCTCCCCTTAACACCCTAATTCGCAATGTTATTTGTTACCCTAACCCTAATACTTGTAAGGTCTGAAAGCAATTTGCATTTACCTATCCCAATAAGAGCATCAGTATCTATTTGTAGGACAACAATTTCACCTTCACCCAAAAAACAATTTGTTAAACCCTTATTACTACATATAATTTATAGTTTTGCATGGGGTTTCAAAAATCAAATTCATTAACACAACACAAACATGTATCACTAGTTTGTTAAACATTTACTACATATTATAAATCAATTTTTTTTTTTTGTGGGGTTTCAAAATAAAAATCAATAAACACAACACATACAAGTACATAGATGATTAAGGACTTTATGTTTTGTTGGTATTCATGAGAAAAATTCACAAAGAAAATTTGAAAGGTCACATTGTTATTTAAACTTATGGAATTAATTACCATTTGTTGATATTATTTACAAACCTTTTAATAGGGTAGTTGGATGAAAACATGTTAATAGGAGCCAACAAGGTTATTTTATAAAAGGATTGTGAATCATTCTCTACTTTATTTTTATATTTTCATTTGAACTTTTTTTGAATGAAATCTTTTGCAATTTCTTATTAAAAATACATATAGTTGACTCAATAGATTACATTTTTTGTTAGTCATTTTTTAATAAATAAATATATTTCAAAATGTGTTGATTTTGCCAGATTCTACACTTTGTCTCAAAATATTATCATAATTTCAAATCATACAAAAGTATGTTAACTACTTTAGATTTTAGTTTCTTGAATTATAAGCTACAACTTTATTTCATATGTCATGTACATTACATCCCATTTACATATGATAAAGGACCTTTGAAATTTTGAGATTTTGAAACATAATTTGAATTTCTAAAAATTTCAAATTCCATCTTTCAAATTGTGAGTGTTTTTAAAATGTGAGTAGTAGGTTATTATCATCTATATTATTTTACCATCTAATTTTTTTCCTTAAAAGAATCCTTTACCTTAGTCCTTTACAAAATTGATTACTTTTGATGCAAATGTCGTTCAAGTTCAAGAGTTTTTTACTACAACCAAAACCCAAAATTGAATTATATGAATTTCTAATTTGAATTACTTAACATTCATATTAATCATTTAACACAATTTCCCATGATTAACATAACATTTAAGTGACACCACATAAATGTATGTAACAAAACTAGTAGTCTTTACAATTATTCAGCATGGTTTTTGACTCCTTTGATTATGATTGCACTTAGTTGTTCCTTCTATAGTTCACTCATTTATTCATGATACTTGAAAAATTTTCCAATGCAAAATTTGCAAACCTAAACCTTATTCACCTAATGTAACACCAAAAACAATATGTATGAAATTAGGATAATAATTTCCACAACAACAATTTTGAAGGTAACATGATAATGACTATAATCATAACCTTATGAAAGTCAATAGAGTGCACAAATTGTCAAACTAGAGTGCCTTTTTCATCATAAATAACAATGATGAATTGCCATGAATTAACTCATTGACTTCATCAATTCCGGACATTGATTAATGACAGTGGGTGTAAATGAATATTATATAACATTAAACAAAAAACCATTGTTTGCAACCAATTTTTTGCAATGACAAAATGTTGTTTGTAATTGAAAAACAACTACAAATGACATTTTTCAATTACACACACCATTATTCAGTTGCAAAAATTGATTGTAATTGACAAATTTTTTTACTATAACACAATCAACCTAGAAATTGAACAAACCTTCATACAAAATTTACATGCATCTTGAGTTGTTTCATTTTTCCAAAAATAGCAATGGGGAAGACAAACTCAATCATGATGTTGACTAGCACTCAAAAAACCCCAACCAATCTAGGAAACATCAATATATAAGCTTGTTCAAGTTGTGACAAACTTGTTTGTGAAGAAAGTTTAACTTCATTTGAACAAGTATTTGTGTGATTCAAATCAAACCAAACAACTTTGCAAGAACCCTTAGAAACAGTCAATCCATGTAGTTTAAAGAAGTTTTTCTTTTTTGTAAAATGTAATGTATGCTAGGAATCCTATATATAATAACAACATTTAGAGCTTTGAACCATTTTGCGATGTTATTTTTGTTGTTATAGTTTCAATAAGTTGCAAGAATCTTTATTTGGAAAAAGTGGCAAACTAAGTATGAGGGTTTTGTTATGAAAAAGTTGGCCTATATAATAATAATGCACAAAGATTTCAAGAAAAAACAAACACAATGCCAATGATCAAGCTCAAAAACAATTTAGAAGCTTTTAAGGATGATTAAAAAGGAAAAAACATGATGCTAATGATGATGTTTGAAAATAGATTGGAAGATTTGGTTAATAATGAAAGAGACACAACACAAAGAATAATGCCCAAGAACAATGTTCAAAAGATGAATAATAAGCTTTTAAGGATGATCAAGAAGGAAAAAAATGATGTTGATGATCATGTTTGAAAAAAATCAAAAGACTTTGATAATAACAAAGGAGATGCAACACAAAGAAGAATGTTGAAGAAGAATGCTCCAAAAATGAATTTAAAAACTTGTATAGTCAAGAAAGCAAGGAAATAAATGCAATAACAATGCACCTTGCTTAATCTTGGCCTAATTGTGGTCTAATGTGAAGGTAAGGTCTTCGGCTAAACAATCCAACAATGCACCATCATCCTATTATGTTTGTTCTTCCTCTTCAATCAATCTCAAGCCTTGTTTTGTTATATGACGAGGTGATATGAAATGAAATAGCATGTTCCAAGCTTTTACCCAATCTCTTTTTTGTGTCATCAACACAACCAATTCTCACAACTCCATTGGACTCAAAACACACTCTCTTGGTAGGGTGTTATAATTTTTCAAAAAGGAAATTTTATTTAAAAATTTTCAACAAGTAAAACAATTGTGAATCTTCAAAGAAGGTAGGGAACATTTAACATTACATCTCCTTCACTAATGAGGAGGTTTTTAATTACATGTCCACCTTTGGGATGGGTTCTAATGAAACAAAATTATATTTTTTTGAAGTTCTTTTCTAGTGTTTGCACAACCTACATAGTGAAATTATTGTGCAAACCCGATTAATTAGAATGAATGATGAAAATAATTATATTTATTGTCTTCCACAAATAAGGATTGCAAGGCATATGAAGGATTGTTCTTTGAATATATCATATGGTTTTAAGCAAACTATATATCCATGTAATGGTGCAATGGTGTTTATTATAATAATTATTATTATTTGAATAGGTACCTTTTCAAAAACTAATTACCTCTTCCATAACAACCTCAAGAGAAATGCCACAATGCATTTGGAGGGCACCTTATGAAGGGGAATTTCTTACTCATGGCAACTTGGAGCAGGAGATTTCACATAAGAGAACATGCAAATTCACATAAGGCAATGTTAGCCATAAATGTCCTTAGATGCTATGAAGAAGAAAACATTCATAGCAATGTGTTCCCTTATACAAACCTAGCTACTTCGCTCCTTTCCCTATCCACTTCCATGGACATTAAAAGGTATTTAATATTATTAAAATACACGGAAAGTCACTACTTCCCTAGTGTTAATAATATTAGGATGTGCCTTTTCATATCCATGTTATGTACTATAATCAAATTTGAGATTGACTTAAATTATGACAAACTATTAGGAACCATATGGGAACATACAAGGAAAATAAAAAGAGGAGAAAGAAGGGGGGATACTATAAATTTTGAATAAGAAATAAAATTTGGATATAATTTTAAATTTTATTTATATTTTATTAATAATATTTTAACCTTGGATTAATCCAAAGCTTTTTTTGCCTAGACTATAAGGTTTTAGAATCATTAACAATTAAATTCTTCTGGTGTTTGGACAACCAACCATGGCTTTTTCATAATAATAATGGGTGTCAAACATGTGTTTATTTGGATGAAGATTAATGCTAATTAGAAAAATGAAAATTTGCAAGAAAGATTAGCACTACTAATCATTGATCACTAGGTGTACATGTGGTTGGCCTAGAGTGTTTGCTAATAAAATTAATGTTGATCTTAAAAATCATCTCAAGGCCATTTTCTAGATCACCATTGATTTCTTGGAGTGTCTCCTTGCACTTTATGTCACATGTTGTGAGGTTTTTTAACTTTAACATGACTTTACACAACTTTTGACAAGGAATAAAATAAGCAATTGATATGTAAAGGGGGCATCAAAGTTCAATGAAGGGGGAGATCCTTTCTTGGGTTCCTTTCAAATTCATGTTGATCATAATAAAAAATGATTTCAAAAACATATTCAAAGTTTTGATACCCATTTGCCTTACATGGACTTTCTGCCAGTCCAATTTACTAATGGACAAAAGAGGTCAAAGAAGATTTAACTTGATGAACAAGGATTTCCATGATTAGAAATGGGAAGCTTACTTTGACTTATGGTAACTGCATCTCTTTAAAAGAAAGTTGATTCCAACTTTTGTTTTTGGGAAAAGATTAGCAAATATAGATATTCTTGTTGTGGAAACTAAATCATTGGTGCAACACACCATATGAACAACAATTATATTCATTGGATTGTTGGTGCCTAATTTATAGTCAAAGATGTGGCAAATTTCATGTTTCTTTTTCAATTATAATTCCCTTCATTTTGGGTCATTAAAAATTTATGATTAGAATTGATATGGTAAATAATTGTTAAATATTCTTCCTTTGCCTACCTATTAGGTTAATGTGGTGCCAAAGTTTGTTGTGGGTTTGGTTGTTTTTGTAAAATTCTCATGGTTTTATTTTTCCACATGGAGCACATTGTGTTCACAAGTTCTTGTGGTTGAACAATTGTGAGTAATCTATGTCAAATGAATGTCTGAATGCCAATTTATGAAATTTATGGGTGCTATGATAATTGTTAAGCATTAGAATTAATGGAGGTTTTCAACCAATTCAAATAACTTTTAAAACAACCTAACATTTACAAATGTGGACTCCTATAATATAACATTTGAACAAGGGGATCTCAAGTAACTAGGTACTTAGAACATTTCCAATGGGAGGTTGTATATGCATTTACAATGAAATTAAAACATCATTGAGGAACAATTGCAACAAACATACACCCCAACAACTAGTCAAGATTACAAAAAAGTTGTAGGCACCATGAAAAATCAAATTGAGCTCTATAGTTTAGTGGATGATATTGGCCAAGTTGGAGATTGTTCAACAAATGAAGTCAATTGGCATGGACAATCTCATCTTCCTCTCTCATGTGTTTTTTTGGTGAAAGTGTGGCATTTTAAAAAATGTGGTCTTATTGGTGAGAATAAACAATTGATGCAAGATAAAGGAGCCAAAGACACCTTCTTGAGTTATTATGACTAATCTTGATAGGCTAATGTGGTAGGACGAGATTGGTCAAAAAGTTCTAAAACAATGTTGAACAATAATGTTTAGATAGTGCTTCAATATTGTTTCATTATGTTGAAAAACTTGGTTATAAGCTTAAAAATGTGCTAAAAGATATTTTATATTGATTGCATTATTTTCAAAATTATCTAGATTGATATATTTAAAATATTTTTATACAAATAAAACAAAAAAATTCAACATTAAATTAGTTTATGAGACTTGTAAAGATTTAAAATAAAGACTAGTTACACTCAAATTGGCTCCTATTATTGTGTTTTTATCTTGTAGTAATGCACATAACACGCTTAGTTGTTATGGCGTTGCATATAGTGCAATTAACATCTAGGTTTCTATCATGGCACATAATACCTATGGTGATGCATGCAATAGACTAACACTTATGAAAATGCATCATTTAATGACAATGCACCCCATCATAACCATGTACAAGCATTCATTCCAAATTTTGCAAAAAAATTTAAAGACATAGATATCATAATTCAATATAATCCATAACCATTTGAGGATCAATCACAAGCCACAAGTTTTAAGAAAGTAGAATGCATTCATAAACTTTGATAATAGAGAATTTTAATTCAATCAAATTGGTCAAGGTTTTTCATGGCTTGCAAACATTTTATCAAATTTGTTTGTAAATTGTAATAGGTTTGCATGGTTATGATGGGGTGCATTGTCATTAAACCATCCAACTTTTTATTGCCTTCCATGTTTGTTTGGGAAGTCAACCCACACCTCAATTGACCTACATTTGTAGGATCAAACAAAGGTTCAAGATTATTATCCCTCTTGTCTTCAATAATCATATTGTGCATAATCACACAAACAATCATGATTTCATAGATTGTATCCATTTGCCATAATTTGGAAGGGTTTTGAATGGTGGCAAATTGAGATTCCATAATTCCAAAACAACTTTCCACATCCTTCCTTGCTCCTTTTTGGATCTTTGTAAACTACTATTTTTTTGCATCTTGTTGTTCATGTATTGGTTTGCACAAAACATGACCATTATGGGTAAATGCCATTTGTCATGAGATTACCACTATTACTTGCATGAATCACTTTAAGCACTCAATTGTGGTGCTTTCATCAAATTCACAATACTCTCATCTACAGAATTGGCCCTTGTTCCATACACAAGTTGATGGAGTGCAACTATGCATTTTGGACGTTTTAAAAAAAAAAGTCTACTTTACAATCTAGTCATTATTTTTTAAAAATATCATACTCACAAACAATATTCATGATTCTTAAGAATAGTGTATGGGCCACCATTTAACAACAACTAAATAATGCCTCACCATACATTGGTGAAGGTGCAAAATAATCTCTTAAGATCTGGACATGGCCTCAATTCCAATTTCTTTGCAAATTTTTTGATTGCATTGTGTTGTCTTCTTTGAAACTATGTAGTGTCAAATGCAAATGCTTCCATAATTCTAGCAAGAAATAGCTCCTCACCTTGTCCTCATCCATGTAATATTGTCAATGTGAAATCAATTGTTGCCTCCACGTTTGGGCCATTTCAACAACTTGTGTGCAGAACTTTTTAAAAATCCAATGAGACAACCTACATGCAAAGCTTTTAAAAAAATATGATGAGCATTTTGCATGTGCATGTTTTCATGCATTCTATGCACAAGCCTCCATGAAGAACCACCAAGTTTATCAATGTGTGCAAGTTCTCACAAAAAAATGACAACAACATTGGATTTGATTTTGTTGGGCATGATGACATGGTGATTAGTAGAGTTCAAACCCATTCATAGACTAATCAGAATACGAGGCCTAACATTTAGGTATCTAAACTACTCATATTCCAATGATGGAGGAACTAGTTTATATGGCGTTCTTTGTTTCATATGTTGCTTCTACACAACCATTTCAGTCGTATGGTCATCCTTGGACCATTCCAACGATAATTCAAAAATAATTACCTCATTTTCAAGCCTAACTACTTCATAACTATTTCATAACTTCTTTCTTTATAACTATTTTTTTTTTCTATTAACTTTCATAATAATTATCTCCCATTCCATTTTATAACGACCTCACTTCTTTTTCCTATCCACCCACATGAATATATATATATAACATGTGTCTTTTCATGTCCGTGAAATGTAAATTAATTTAAATTTGACATTGATGTAAATATATAAAAACATAGGAAAATTTTAAAATATTTGCTCATCACTGGTAGTGCACAGCAACGCGGAGCTCAAATAGTATAGAGGCCGTGTTTACAGGTTCATTGTTGGAAATGCTTTTAGAGTGGATTCACTCACACCATGTTATGTGAGCTTCTCTATTAGTGTCTAGGTATGTGGGTTTGTAGGAGGGCTTATCACATCCAAAATAGTGTGCAAGTTATATATCCTCATCTTCTTCACCCATAAACATGAAATTCTGGCCAGTTGTAGTAGAGTGAGGATTACTGTAGTAAGTACCTAGTGGCAGTAAATACATTATTAAAATTGTCAAAAATTCTAAAAAAATAGGTGCCTGTCATGCAAAAAATCTGAATGAAGATCTCAAGCACAATTATTATAAATAGCTTCATTATAAAGAATGATGTCCAATTGTAAAAATATTATTATATTCACTGCCAAACATACCTGACAAAACATAACATAATTAATTAGTAGACATCTTCCTGCCAAACCAGCCTAGGTTACTAGGGTAGTTAAAATGCCACCTGTAGGTCAATCCTTGAGTTTAGCCAATCATCTTTCTCAGTACTCAAAAGCTTCTTCATCCAAATTACAAATTTTATCATTTCTTCTGAAAAAAAATTGGGAAAATTCTGGATTTTTTTTTTCCCCCCTGGTGTAAATTTGATTAATTTTCCTATTTTTGGGAAAATTTTCCAGATTTGACATAT
>Ga0116231_10001911_pt1 | contig 43363 bp, 26 predicted proteins | sample S1TSphgellanicum_2_FD_89695 | JGI IMG/M metagenome (GOLD analysis project Ga0116231, IMG submission 89695) | Host-associated microbial communities from peat moss isolated from Minnesota, USA - S1T2_Fd - Sphagnum magellanicum MG | ecosystem: Host-associated > Plants > Peat moss > Unclassified... | reverse complement strand
AGAAGAGGTGGAAAAAAAAAAAAAAAATCGGGCAGGGAGGATGGGATTTTCGTCCATCCAGAAAACGGCCTCAACGGGCTCATCCGCAACTGGTGCATTGGTGGGTGCTAATTCACTCCAGCCTTTGCAGAGGGGGTAATACTATCTGCTGCCAGAAGAAGGAGATGTAGTACTATTTCTGCAACTAAGATTAAGGTGGCAGATTATTGTTCCTTCAGACACACTACATACATTTCCTTTGGACCCACCTTAAGATTGGGTGTGAGTAATTGTCATCCATGAGGAGCACAATTTTTGTGCATGGTGATGGTGTTGAGTATATGATATCATGGTGTTTGCCAAGTCCGAAGCGTTACCTAGTTTCCAAGGTAAAATGGGTTTTGAGAGCTTCACATGAGTTAGTAGTGGAGTTGTCATGTATGTGGAGAGAATCACATGAATTATTACTCACTCTCTTCTTCTTTTTAAAAGTCTTTAATGATGGATAGGAAGTTCTCATGAGACATGACATCATATGCCAGGGTTTTCATCTTTTTTTGTACATCTTTGCCTCATAAAATTTAAAAGAATTTTGAGTTTGTCGTGTATTGCTTTTTTGTGAATGGGAGATGTAAATGAGGCTAGCTACATCACGTCATTGAATTTGTGAAATGTTGGTGTTCATGACACGTATTTTTGAACAAGTATTCATATCATGACATTGGTGTTCTTTATTTTCACTTGTAGAATTTTGAGCTCAAGAATAATTAATTTGTCATGACAATTGTTGTTGATAACCATGGCTGGTAACACTTTTGTACATTTGCATGATTTATTTTTTTGGTGTGCTCTGAAGAATATACTTGCCTTAAATTGAAAGTGGTATAGTTGGTGCAATTTTGTTGTCTTATGTAGGCCACCTTTTTGGATCACTTGATGCTTGTTTCCATTCATTTTTGAAATTTCTAAGCTGATAAAGAAATTGCCAAAATAAAAATATTTTGACACTTTTATGCTTGTCCCTTGTAAAATGTCAATTTGCTTCTCCAATAAAATCCCATAACTTCTTTTTTTCTTGGTAAACAAAAGGACTTTACTCAGCACAAAAGAAAAAGAAAACAATCACCAGGCCAGGACTAGGGGCCATGCTCCCATATAACATTTTAAATCACTCAAAATGAAACACATATGATGGAGATATAAGTAAGTGTTTGGTCATATGTAGGCGATTGGTGATGGGCCGGTCTACCCAAGTTAGATTGAATTGGTGAACAAATTTATTTTATTTTTTTAAGAATCACATTTTTCTTGCAACTACAAGATTTTTGTTTTGTTGCAAAAATAAGATTAAAATTTATACCAATGTGAACAAGTTTCTAATAGTTTCTATCTTGATCATTAATGTACTAAGAAAAGTGACAACATTGAAGCTCAAGAAATTTGAAAAATGGGACGTTACTTGTTTGAGAGGTTTAAGCCAAGAAAACATTTTGTGAAATGTATTGGGACAAAATAACCCAACTTATTGACCTAATCTATATTATTAGGCCTAAATGAATCAAAATGTACATCACCTCCGAGGGAAATTATTCAATTTGTGTGTCCCACCAAGCTAGATATACATGGGAAACTCGACGAAACACTAAATTATGTGCAAATGATTTATTTTGCACACAATCACCATTCAATTCAAAGAAATGTCATTTTATTGTTGAAGAGACCTAGTGAATTTTTGAAACACAAGTCAAGTTGTGTTCAACTTTTATTTTTTTTAATTTCATATAACTATAGCTCTTAACAAATATGGTAAATCCCAAACTTCTACAAGTAAGAACTTAATTGTCAACTGAAAATGTTAACACTTCAAAGAAAAAAATTGAAAAAAAAAAATCTTGCCCTTTAAGGTTTAGAAAATGGGACATGAGTGAAATTAGAAAAATATTTCATTTTTTGTGCCTCACCTTATTGGATGTATACATTAAAATTGTCCACAACTTTGAAGGTGAATCAAGTAAAGCATTAGGTGGGGGGATTTTAACCATGGCATCAAAGGAATAAAATGGTAGCTTTTGTTGAATTTGAAGCCTCTTTCATTGCAATTGAGAGGGAGGGTTGGGGGAAATGAAGGGGATTACAATTGTGGCTATCAAAACTTGTAGGAAGACTAAAAATTGTCCACAAACTTTTGAACCCATATCCATGTATTACATAACAACAATATAACTAATTGAAACACCTTTAGATTTTTTCCTTCAAATCGTAATTTTAGATACTAAATATGTTAATACAATATTCATGCCACAATTGGCAATGAGTTTTTAGGTCACACCTAGGATAATGTCATTGACATGGTATTGTGTATTAGGTATTCCTATGTATTTTTAATTTGATTTTGTGAAAAGGAACATGAGTAAAATGGCAACACACATTCATCCATATACTCTACAACAAACCCATGATTATTTTTTATGTTAGTAGCATCATGATCAAATTGGTTATAAAGTTAAGGTTACTACCATAGTACAAAGGTTCATTATGCACTAATTAATTATTTTTTATATTTCCAAATTTTCTGAAAAATATTTACCTGCCATTACCAAAAATATGAAAGAAACTCTCAATCATACTAGATTCATTCTTTAGTATAGTGCCTAATTGTAAAATGTCATTAATTTTACTACTAAAAGTAAATGACAAAAAAAAAAGTATTATTAGACACCTTGTTGTCAAACTAGCCCAAGGAACTATGGTAGTCTAAAATGATTCACTATGCCCATTTTGATTAACACACAAAAACTATGTATGTATGTTATAACTAACAAAATTGTCTAATTAATGAAATTGAATATAATGTTGTTGCATGTGGTGGAAGTAGCATTAAATGGATTTCTAGAGTTTGGCTATTTTGACTTAAATGAATCATTCAAACTCTAACATGGATTCTCATGTTTTCAATGAAAACACAATGCTATCTTTTATGCTACTTATTTATGTGTATTAAAATGTAAATAATTATCACTTAATTATTTTTTGAATAAATTACTAAAAATATGATAGTACTATGGTTCTCATGTTCTGATATATTTAAGAATTTAATTAAATAATTAGACTATTATGAAAAAAACATGCCTTTGGGAATTTAGGAGTTGTTTTTTGAACCAATGTAATGACTTTAAGTTTAAAATTTTAGAAAGTAAGAAATAAACTAAAACATGAAACAAAAGATATGTGAATTTTAATCATATAATTTCACAAGTGAAACTCATTTTATTCTGATACTTAAAAATGAATTATGGGCCAAATCAAATTATTAATATTAATGTACCATTTTGACATTGAGCAAAAAATATTTTATTAAATTTATTAAACAAAAAAATTCATTAAATAGATGTAACTAAAAAATGTATTAACCCTAATCAAACAAAATTAATCACATTTCGTAAAAAATTAATATTAACAACTAATATGATACATTTTAAAATTTTGAAATGTAATGACATTTTGAAATTCATTGTAATTGACAAGAAAATGAAAAAAAAAAAAACATTACAATCAATTTCATTGTGAAATTACATAACTACATAACATATTTACAATGCACAAAATTTGAAATATATGTGTTTATGTTTTTCACATTGGCATGACTTATCACCAAGGGATGTGCTTAGATGGTTAAAGCCTTGGATTATGAACAAAAAGGTCAAGGTTGAATTTGAATTTTAGATATCTTACAATTGTGACTTGTACATGACTAACAACAATTATGGTGAAATGGTAATAAATCAAAATAAAAGCACATTTAATGATCCATTGACAATCTAAAGTGGAAAAACAAATTGTCATTGTATAACATGTACACAATTTGACAAAGACAATATTGTTATTATATTATTGCAATGATAATGGTTACATCAAAACTAGCTTAAATGGGACAATTATCTAGCCTTATATTATTGTGTCCTATCAAAATAGATTTTGGTTTGGATTTTTTTCTAAATGGAATGGAAAGGTGTTTTTTTAGACTTCTATTTTTTCAAAACTACTTTCATTTTAAACACCATGATCACAAATGATGAAAACAATGAACAAATTTTCAGTAGTTTTTGCATCAATTTGAATTTCATTTTTCTTCAATTGAATTTGGATTGAATTAATGAAATTTGAATTCAATTCAAGTTGCATGCAATGTCATTCAATATTCTCATTTGAATGGAACTTAATTTTCTTTTAAATCATCATTTCATTGTCAATAGTAAAAATTTGCAATAATAAAGAGCCCAAGTATAATAATTATTTATACACTAAAATGCATGTATTTTTTAAAAAATAGTCCCACCACATCAAATGTAACACAAGTTTGATCATTTCAGTCATTGTGAATTCAATCAAGTTTATGGCCCATAAATGGTTGGTCTACTTTGACTAGAGTCAAAAGTGTTGTGTGCCCAAAATGACTAGAATTTCAATTATAAAAACCATGATTTGAAATAGTGATACAAAATGTTCAAAAATCTCATTCAAAAGCATATGTTGTGTGTAATTTTTAAATTGTGGATTTTTCTATATAACAATAAGATGAGCTTGGTAGACCAAAGTTATCCCACATTTATAAAACAATAGAAATTTGGTAATTAAAGAACAATGGCTTGGAAATTAATGAAAACAAGGAATTGCAAATTAGATTTTTTAATAATCCTTTTATTTCGCAACTTTTGTCTTATTTTATATTACTCATTTTGATGGCAATTTTAGGCATGCCAAGATCTAACAATCTATTGTTTAAATGTTTAGCCAATGATGCTAGGTCAAGCCACTAACATTCATTTTATCTTTTTATTTGTTTCACTAAGTTGTAACTACAAAAACTACTTTGGAATGTCAAGGGAACTAAACCACATTGTGATATATTTGTATTAGTTAGGCCAAGAACATTGGACTCATTGTGTACAATCATATTTCTAAGTTTGTACATAACTTTAGGTCATAAATATTACAATGTGTACGAAAAAAGTTACCCTTGGCATCGAAAACAACAATAAATTTTTTGCCCATGAGTGAAGTTGAAAAATATAATACTTTACATGTAGAAAACATAAAAGTGGACTCCATGTGGCATGCTACCATTTTTGTGAGTTAATGAGTAACCAACTATAGATTGGAATTTTCCAAATGAATTATCTCTTCTTTAACACACCCTTTCATGTACAATCCATTTTGGGTATAGAAATGCATAACATGAGTTTATCACAAATAATAGAAAGTGACATCACCATTTGTGCATGTGGATGAAGGTTGACTATGGCCCCCAATAGTTGATCAATCACAAATAAGGATACATTTCATGTTCATTACTACTATTTGTGTAGATTTATATTTTAATGTGAAAATAAGTGGAGCACAATGAACATTACATTCCAATTGGATTCTTTGTGATAAAATAAAACATTGTGTGTTTCTTGTCAACATTTTTTTGTAAAATGTTGTATATCAAGTTACATTAATATCAAAAATTTACCCTAATTTTAATTTTTAAATGCACTATTCATCCTTTATTTGGATAAAAACCCTACATGTTGATGACAAATAATGCTTATGCAATATACAATTATACAATTATAATGGGTTCAAAACAATTATTACAACCAAGCACATGACCTCCTTGATGCATTTTGAACAACATCAACATAAAATATCATAAACTTGTCCAATGTAATGTGTTAAATGTTGAAGACATGAACTATTGATATGTTTATCAATAGAGCTTAAATAAGAAGAAGTTACATGCAAAAACAATTCTACATATGATTTTGATTATAATATCATGAACATTACCTAAATTAGTTAGTTCTTTAAAATCTTACATGATTATTAATTTGATGTTACTATGTTAGGTTGGATTGTTACCAATATCAACTAAATTTGTATGTAATGAAAAAAATCTTTTTTTTACTCACTTTCAAAACATATGAATGTTCCTCTCAATAATTTTCATGGTATCAAATCATGCATGTTATTGGGACCATTGTTATTTAGATTACTTCATAACCTTTCTAACATTTATGAAAAATCAACATGGCACCCCACAATATAGAATGTTTGACAATGTCAAAAAAGGATTCCCTAACTACAATGCATGGAAATTTTGTGTGGCCAACTTCATACAAAGGAATGAACTATTGATTTAGTTGAATTCGATGTTGAAAGCGACTTCAAGGTGAAGTTAGGAGAATGCATTGGACTCAAATCTTTGCAAATATTTTGACACCTCTAACTATTTTGTCAATAGAGGGTTGTCTAAACATGTTATCAGAAATAACAAACTCCTCATTAGCATCAAGAATGGCAAAGACACTACTCCTATGATCAAGACAATTGGTGGGATTGCTTGCATGTAGTAGGAAGGAAGCTTCATGATTCATGTTGGGAATAATATTGAAATAAACAAAAATTCATACATCCTTAGTGTTAATTCAATTTTGTAGTCTATTGGGGTTTTAATTTGTGTAAGAAGGTTGGGTTCAAATTGTTTTTTAATTCACAAAATGTTTTTCTAATGAACTTTAAATTCAAAGTTGTAAAAGAGGGTAACATGGATGTTCTAAATAGGTTTTACAAGTTTTATGTGTGCCTCATGAAATATTATTTGATTTAGTTGTAAACAAAATCAATTTCATTTGCACATGGCACCAACATCTTGGACATTTGAATGTTAAAAACTTATTTCTATTGTCTCAAAAAGTTTAGCAACAAATATGCCTACCATTCATGCTCAAGATCACTTTCGTCACGCTTGCATATTAATAGGAAAACACAATAAAAAAGGAACACCCACAAATAGCTTAGACCATATGTACTATAGATGAAATCATGTTTTGAGCTTGTGCATGATAATGTATGTGACCTTTTTACCACTACTTTCTTGTCAATAGCTCATTATGTACATTTTTTACTTTCATTGACAACCATAGGATATCTAGTTGGGTATTTTTATGAAATAGAAAATGATGATTGTGGAAATTCCATCAAAAGTTTGTGCTCCAAGAAGGGGGGTAGATAGATTGTTATTGAGTTAAAAAAAAATCAATGCAACAACCCTAGTGTAATACAACAATTCACACAAACCAATACTCCTCATTAAAATGGTGTTGCAAAAAAGAGGACTTATTAAATGGGCAAGGAGTCTCACATTCCATGCAAATATCCATGTTCGTTTACAAGTTGAAATTGTCAACACTACAAATTAATTAATAAACTTGTTCCCAACAAGAACAAGTGGTGGGCTAGACCCCCATCATCAATCATTTGGGACACTTTTAGATTTTTGTCACCTAAGGGTTTTTGGTTGTGTTTCATTTCTACACATAAATCCTTATATAGCTAGTTGGTCATGTAAATCTCATGTTCTCTATGACTTGTTTATGGCTTCACATCCAAGGGATGTTATTTTTTTCGTCATGGAAAAAATAAGTTATTGTGTCCAACTTGGATGCTATTTTTTATGAAGATCACCTTGATTTTCTACCAACTACTATGATAGTCCCAACTTTTGTTGACTTTTAATGCAAATTAATTTTAGCCTCTTACATTTATATTCTTACACCATCAAGTGTATTGATTGATGTCGAACTTAAAACATTGTTTAAGGTTCTAGTTTTAAATGAATGAAACTAGGTTTATGCTTCTAAACCAAGTTTAACCCTATATTTCCTTTCCATTTAAATAAGCAAGATGAAGATAATGCTTCGACTCTCAAGCTACGATCTTTTATTTAAGCACAAATGAAGGGGTTCAAAGCTCAAAGGTTCATTTTTAGGTTTTACCTCCTATTCGACATTGAATGCACACAAAGGTTGAACAAAGGGGTGTATGCATTGTAAGGCGGCTCATTTTCAACAAATGTTCCACTCCTTAAAAGTCCATATGGTAGTGTTAAAATGACAATATATTTTGATATCATTAATTTAGTGAGGAATTACATGGTGGTTAAAAAATATGAAAATAAGCCATACTAAAGAATTCATTAATGTACATGTTAAAAAAAATAAAATGATATCCACCCAAAAATGATTATGATATGGACTTATGAAAATATGGTTCATTGTAGGCCATTCAAAAGTCCCTAACTTTTGCACATATGTTCTTTTTGTTTTAACATATCATATATTGAGTCCCTACAATATATCCAAAATAAAATTCATACACAAAAATGCATGTATATAAAGGCACAAACAGCAAACTGGTCCATATTTTTCAACTTCAAAAATCCATTATTATATATTTGGTGTATATATGTTGTAATTCTTTTTTATAGATGTCTTTTTCTTCAAGTTGACAATCTAAATATAACTACAAATTTAGAAAATTATTTTTTTTATGCCATGTTAATAACATGTAAATGCACACCACTTTGCAAAAAATTGGATTGTGATGTAAAAAATGAACCATTCTACCTTGCAACCACCCAAAGAATCAACCTTCATTATAGATTTGATGACTTTGTGTTAAAATTGATTAAAGTTTTCAATTAACCAATCACATATGATGAAGCATTTCAAATGCCAAGCCGATGTGAAGCTATTGAACATGAAAATAATGTGATCCACAAGAATAAAATATAGCAACTTGTGGACTTTCCAATTGGAACAAAACCAATCGCCATTAAATGGGTCTATAAAATTAAAATTCACGCATGGCACCATCATGAAGCTCAAGGCACAATTTGTTGTTCAAGGTTTCTAACAATGTGCAAATGAAGATTTCAAAAAAACATACATGCATAGCCAAATACAATACTCTTCAAGAAATGATGGTTCTTGTAAGTCACAACAACTAGACCATGTGTCATCAAATGATGTTGAAATAACTTTTGAGCCAATTGAAAAGGTGTATTCAAATTAAAAATTTGAAGGTTTTGAAATTAAGGGAAAAGAAGACAAGGTTTGGAAGTTGTTCAAAACCCTTTACAATCTACAACAAGTTTTTTGTGCATGGTACATTAAAATTGACAATTACCTCCAAAATCAAATTTAAACTCATGCTACATTTGATGTTAATATCTACTACTTCAATGAAAGGGACTAGATCATATGTGAATTTTGTACATTGCTGATGTGTACCTCATTGGAAACTTGTTTAGAAATTAAAATGGATTCAAAGTGAGATAAATAAACAATTTAAAATGACCAAGGGCTAAAAACATGGTAAAGTAAATAGAAAAAATAGATATATCAAATTCAATTTTAAAATGGTTCACTTTTTGACAAAGGTAAAAGAAAGTAGATTCAAAATCACTTGAAATAACATTATAAAATCATGTTACTTTCCATAATTAGCTTATAGTAAGTTGAATTCAAAATTTTGAAATTCTTAAAATAATTAAAGTAAGATAAAAATATATATTTGGAATGGGATGGTTAAATTGCATTCAAACTTATTTTCCATTAGAAGTTTGATATATCACAACTACAATATATAAAATTTGAAAACATATTATAAGTAAATTTTAGGGGCACATCATGTTGAAAATGAAAAAAATCAATATTTCATCTACTTTCACTTATGTGTACGAATATGGATAACTTAAAAAATAGAAAAAAAATGTTGCTTGAGTTTTTTTTAAATCCATTTAAATGCAAACTAAACACATGGTTTTTAAATATCATTGTAATAATTTGTTTAAGAAATTCATATTGATCATTGAAATGATTAATATTTATAAGTTTCATGTATTAAAGCTTATTAAATATGGCTACTTTTCATTTATGCTACAAAGTAGATAACAAGTAAATTACATGGATCAAACACTATTTATTTTATCATGCCCACACCTTGAATTAGGATTGATGTGACAATCATTAGGCTTAAAAAAAAAATTTAATCGAAAAAGAATAATAGTTGTTCACCTAGTTGCTTGCCAAATTTGAGTATTGGATGAATGCACATTATAGTGTACACCATTTGAGGGAAATTTGGAACTACATGTAGTATCAAAAATAACAATGAGTAAGATTTCACTCACTTTGAATTATTTTAAAGATCACATATAAATGATTTGGGCTTCATAAAAGAAGTGACAAGAAGAATGAATATGAAATTGAGACATAATTTTACATTTGTGTAAATGCACACTAATAATTTAATAATTTTTTTTTAAACCCTTATTTGAAAGTAGTTTTTCATTTTTAAAAAAATTCAAAACTTCATTTTACTTTTGTCAAAAAAATTAAAAAACACTTAGCCCAAGTAAATTTTCAATGGAAGAATATTTTTCAACTTAAAAAAATCATAATCATCAACATTATCATACCATATGGTATTAATTAACATTGTAAAATCATCTAATTTAAATTCCAAGACCTTAAGGAAATTTGAAAACTTTGATGGGAAAGATTATTCTTTATGGTTTCTTTTATGTATGTGTAAAATTTCATACAAAAATTATCATTAAATGTAATACTTCTTAGTCCTTTTTTTTGGAATTCTAGAAATGTGATAGGGCTTTTAAAATCAAAATAATATTTTGTTGGACTATTATATCATTCATATATGCATTGATTTCACAACATAATGTTAGATTAAGACATAAACCATCATCTATTAGAAAGTTTTAGTGAAAATTATTTTCCAAATTTCCACCATGATGCATGAAACTCATATAGGTACTGAAAAATGTCAAACTACGACAATTTTTTGTGTACATTCTAGCATGCATTCACCCTATTCACAATGTAACGTAGTTGTTATCTCAATGCTTCTTGATTTGAAGCTCAAGTTTGATATGGAAGCTCTAGTAATGGACACTCTTTTGTACTAACACATAGTTGGTAAAGTCATTAATCTTAATTAGACACGATCGAATATCATCTTCATAGTCAATATAATCAACAATTTTTCTCATTAACCCTAAGTTCCTCATTTGGATGGTATTAAACATTTGTTTCATTATATTTAAATGGCAACAAATTTAGAATTTTGTTATTGTCAAGGGAAAACATTTGTATCCTCAATGGATATTTAAGCAACGATTGGGTTGGGGATTTATGGGAAATGAAATCTACTGTTGGGGATATTTTCAAGCTCAGGTCAAGTCCCATTATGCAAAGAAACATGAAACGACTTTGCACTACTATGTCATCCACTAAAACAAAATACATGACATTCATTAATGGAGCAAAAGAAAGTTGTGTCGTTAAGGAGGGTTTTTTTAAAGTACAAGTCCTAGATGGCAATGAACCCACATAACTATTGTGTGACAATCAAAGTTCAATCAAAATTTCAAAGACTCCTATTCTCCTTTTTAGATGAAATTTATTATAATTAATCATCACTTTTAACAAAGCAATTGAAAAGAAATTAAAGTTACTCATGTTGTTTCATTAAGTTAGTTAGCAAATATCCTTACAAATCCAATAGGTTGAACCTTGTTCAAAAGACTTGAAAGCAAACTAGAAATGTTAAGTACCATTGATTATTACCATACTATTTTGAAAATATTTCATATGCTAGAATAATATGGCTAAGATTCTAAATCAAGATAATAACCATCCATTAGAACATAATTAAAACACATCAATATATGTCCAAAGCTTATGTCCCTTGTGGGAATTGATTAAGATTCTTTGATATTATGTATTTAAAACATTTTATTTTCAAACCTCAATAAATAGCTGTTAGATTAGCTTTAGGGATTCCATAATGATCCACTCGTGTTGGGTTGGCAATGACAACATCAACTAGGGTGCGAATGCCATCTTTGGTGAGCACAATGTCGACGAGAGGAGTTGAACATGTTTGAATATGAATTTTTGTCATGGACATTTCAAGACCTTTAAAATTGTAGTATTTCTAAAAGTTAGGTGACAATTTATTTCAATAATTTGGGCACAAATTTTCAAGTCCATGTACAAATGACTATGAATTTTTATGGCCTATGGATCATTTTGAATTAAGAAACATGTGATGAATGTTTTTTTTGGAGCTTTGAAAATATTCCCTAAATGTTATCAATTTGAAAGGAAATTCAAAAAAATGAAAGGAACAAACCATAAAGTGGAGTTTGAAGATAATGGTGAATATTGGATTGAAATAGATTTTATAATAGAAATAGACAATAATTTTCAAACTCCATTTTATGGCTTTACACATGTTTTGAAAATGAAATGTTCCACTAGAAGATAAATGGAATAAAAATAATGAATTATTTTGGGCAAAAAAAACTAAAAGGTGAGCCAAAAAATGACCTTGTGACATTGCCATATGGAAACATGGATTTTTTTTAAAAAACATTATTATCACCTAAAGCTCTTGGCACCAAATGTGAAGATTGCCACTACTTAAAAACCCTAAGTCAACATTTTTGTTTCCCCTATGACCTTTCATTTACCGAGCTTATTGCCATCACCATTGATTTTTCCATCAAGCTTTCCCTCTCTTAGTAGAAACCAATGTGGCATGTGCATGCCATTGGCCCAAGTGTGAACCCATTACAAAATAAGGAAATTCAACATGTGAACATTGTTTTGTAATGTATGTATAGATTTTCTGAGCAGCCAAATATCAAAGGAAATCATGCTTGAATTGAATGGTAAGCCTTCAAGTGTTACCAAGTTCTCAATTGATTTTTCCTTCCAAAACATAGTTTTTTGGAATTTATTTGAATTTTCAACGGCATAATTCACTTCAAAGTCAATATTTCCCACAATTTGAATCCAAATCTTACCAAATAAATTCCACTAAATCTTGCTCATCAAGATCTTTCCAACAACTCCAAAGGCACATTCCAATTTTTCCAAAATTTGCAGCTACGATTTAATTTAATTTTCAATGAAGAAATCATTCAATATTCAAGAACTTTTGCACCGCAAGTCCAAACATCATGGAGCCAAGCCCATGCACCCCTCCTCATTGAGAGCTTTCTAAAGAGACCAAGAATTTGATTTGAAGCATCTCGGTGGATCTCATAACTACAAAACAAAACAAACTACCTTCCTACATAGATAGATTGTTAACTAATGTCAATGTAGTCCTTACCAAAATCATTAATATATAATTATAGTTACCAATGTGCACAAGGATTTTGATGAATATTAAGAATTCAAAAACATTGCACAATGCAATTTGCAATTGCATTATGGTGGCATTGTTAGTGCTTTGTTGAACTTTTGTAGAACCTAAGGTTACAATATTACACAATGTAGAATCCATATGTGATTTGCATTATATGTTTTCATGGGCAAATGGAAAAGTTTTTGTAGATGAATTTAATTAAAAAATTTTTGGTTGATTTGGGTTTATTGTGACATATGCATTTGCAAATTGAAGTAATGAAAACATTATTTTAATTTTGGAATTTCAATTGCTTTCAAGGATTTTACTATTAAAAGTTCCAAAGATTTGATTTGAGGTATGACTTTTAACTTCTCAATTCTTTTTTTTTGCTTCACTATAGGCACTTAGGTCCAAACTTGGTAAACAATTAAGAGCCACTTGCCCCCATGACTATGTCCTTAAAAACAAAATATTTTAATAATCATTTTTTTTACGATTTACAAATCAACTCAAATTTCTTTTCAAATCTTAAAACTCAAAAATACGTTCCATTGTACTATTATTTAATAATTCACTTTAAGACAATTCCCATAAGAATGTCATTTTCAATGCATTTCAAATCTTTTTGAAAGGTTTTTTATCATAAAAAAACATTGGAACTACACTATCATAAAAGCACTTTTGGTTATTTAATACATATTTTGATTAATTTCAAACTTAACCAAATGTTCTTATTATTTCATTTGGACCCACCAAACCTTTTGATTTTGTGTCATAATTGTAGCTAGTCAATAACAACTTGTTTTGTAGGTGCATACTAAGGTTTCAAGTCTAGATCTTTTGAATAGTTGGTGTCAATTGTTTTGATTTGTTACAAGTTAATTTTAAACTTCAAAGTTTTCGAACAAGTCAACTTTCTCATTGTTGAATTCTAATTTGTTGCAAACTTGCAAAGTATGTTATAAGAGCTAGGTGTATCATGGGCACTCTACAACTCCTTAAAAACTTTAGGTTAAAACCTACCTTCCCTTTCTCCTCTACTCCTTCAGATGAGGTTAATCCATTATCTACCAAGTCTCCCACCCTTGTTGTTGTGTCCCCTAATGATAGATTAGACATTGTTATGTCTAATTTAGTGTGCAAGGATTTGTGTAAACAACTTCCTACAATTTGAGGTGGAAGTTATATGAAGGAGCACGAAAGTTTTAGGATGCTAGGATAGTTTGATTACCATTGGTACAATTAATGACATATAATCATTTTTTAGGCTTTGCAAACATTGATATTATTGTGCAAATTTGTAAGGTGTAACAAGATTTATGAGGTTTGCAAAGTTTAGGGGCCTTAATCATACATGAGTTGTAGAATCCTTAATTTTGATGTGATTAATGTTAAGTAAAAAATTTGAAGTTCTTAATGTGCAATGTAATGGCAACATGGTGTTTATGTGTTTTATTGAAGTCGACAAAATGTTGTAATTATTCAATGATCCTTGTATTAAATATAAATGAGTTAAATGAAAAAGTTGGGACTTGGGAATGGGAATGGTTTTTTGTTTTTTGTTTTATGATTTGCATGTGATGTGCATTTGTGAAGTGTTAAGTTTTTAGATTTGCAAATAGAGAAACTCAAACCATATTGTTGATTTTCAAGAACATGCAAGGGAAAGCAACAACAATGGTGTTGTAACCTTAATTTTGAGTTCATGACCAAGGTTGGGGCATGCTAAAAGAATAGACTACAAGAATAATGTCTTGGGACTCATACACACTCTCACAAAGTGTGAGAAAATGCAAGAAAATGAATCCAACATTCCCATGTGAATTTTCACTTTGTAAGTTGGGAGTTCTGAAATGTTTTGAAATTCTAGAACAAGGTTTAGGGGATCAAGTTTTGTTCAAATGAAACCTTATTTAAAGCATTAGAAAGGTCTTGAAGATTAAATATTCAAAGTGGGGTCATGTTCCCAATTCAAAGGTTTAAAACATAAGATATGGCCAATTGAAAGGCTACGAGTTAATTTGATTCATGATCATTAAATTGTCTAATAAAGGCTTCAAACTAGTTCCAATTTGGGAGCGTAATATGTTTTGGGAACATCTCTTCAAGGGCGACAACTTTCCCTTGTTCGAGGTTTACAATTGGAGTTCATATGAAAAATTTATGCTCTTGCAAAATAATGGAATTCATAATTTGGCAATTTTAGGACTCCCATAAATTTGGGCCATTTCAAAGTAATCCTTGTTGCCATTTGAAAAATAAAATATAAGGAGAGAATGGTGAATTTGCCAAAATATGGGAGACAATTTTTCCTTCTTGATTTGTCCATGCAAAACCTTGTCAAGGTGATGCATTTAAAGCTTGTATCAATATTTAGGAATCTATAACTCAATCCCAACTAATGTTTGCTTGTAAATAATCTATTGTGCAATAAGATTACAATTGAGGTTTTTGCATTGACTTGCATAAAATTCAAATTTTTGTAGTATGTGGACTATATATGCAAGTAGTGGTGTCCATTCCTCCTTACAATCAATAATAAAAGATAGACTAATGTAAATAAAATGTGTACATGATAAAATTTGATCTATTGAAACATTATTGTGCATATTGATGTCAATGTGTGTTCCATTGCCATAAATAACATTTTCTAACATGTCATACAATATCATAAACCAAAGAAGATCATTTAAAATGTTGGAAACTTTTATTATTGTTGTTTGTATAACTATTTTTCGCTCATTATGTGGGCATGGCTTGTTGATCTCCCATATAATTACTCATATGAACCTATAGAATTGAAAACCATGGGCATAATATTCAAAGACAATTGCTTAATGAAGTAAAGGGAAGACAAAACAAGAGCTAGATTGGATCATCACTAATAGTTATCCGAATATGCCTTATGCAAATCACATGTAACATGGTGTGGAATTTCACCATGTAGCCAAATACACTATCTTAGCAACCACCACATTGCCAATGTGTCTAAATATAATTACTATTATTGGAGCTAGTTTATGGGCACTTGCAAGTGACAACTCACTATCACCTTTTTTTTAAAAACATTGTTTAATAAACTCCATCTCACATAAGAAATTAGTTAGTTAAGCTACATGAAGTATGAATTGTGTAGCTAGATATTTGGTAACTAGATAGTCTAGAAAAAAGGTTGATTAAGAATTGAAGGGCTGAAAATTGTGTTTTTGTTCAATTAAGTATTCAATTATTAACATTCAAGAACATTGTTGAATGAGAAGTTGCAACCTTAGTTATAGTCAATGAATTTGAAAATGGGGCCTTGTTATTATATGTCATTTTCTAGCCAAAATAAAAAGAATTGTTTGAAGTTAATGAAACCATTATTTTTTGTATCTTAGCTGGTTGGGAGGTTTTTGTATGTGGGGATGACAAAAAGACATTTTGCAATCTCTTAGGTCATTTACACAAGTCATTGGAATTGTAAAGTGTAATGAAAAATTCATTTAGAAATGCTTACACATTCCCTATTTTTTGCATCATGAGACCATATTGTCACAATGTTCATTTTAGCCCACTTAACCTTTTTTAAACCATTTCTAAATTTGAAAAAAAAATTATAGTCATTATAAATAAGTTTAGATCAAATTTGAATTGGTTTCAACAAAATAAAAATTTCTCCCCCATTAATAAACAATCAAATACAAAATATAGTGGAAGAAGATCTCACACATGCATATACAACTTTGATGGCCATACATTTTTATTGTTCTACCTTCACAAAACACCAACAATTTCAATCATATTGTTGTATGCTTCTAGGCATATAACATAGTATGTATATGCCATTTTCTTATCTTGTGATGATGTGCATTGCATGCCACAATTGTCAACCCATACATGATTTTCCATGAAAGTGAACCACATGGATGAGATTAATAACAAGTGTGATGTGAATGATATGGATGAAACTTAACAATAAGGATGAACTAATCAACACAAGAAATGTTAATGACGTGGGAAAAAATCATATTTTGTGGATGCCATTAAAGAAACATATAATGTGCATGATATTGACCACCTATACCCAAGTAACATTTGAAAGACACTTTGATGACATCAATGAAACAAGTTTCATGAATGAAAAAAATTATTACCTATATGTTCTATATGGCAATGTGGATGAAATTTGACCCTTTTGGACAATGGTATTTTTCACCTATAAATCCAATTTAATCAATTGGTCAATTTCATCCATGTTGTTGAACTTCATCCATGTGGTATTTTAAATCATCTATTCACTTGCATTCTTGTGTAATTTCATCCATATTGAAGAGTTCATTGACATCATTTTGTCCATGTGGTGTAGTTCATTTTCTTCATCGATTTCATTCAAAGTTTAGTCACAATAAAAGGAAAAAGTGGGTTAAGGACTAAGTCTTTTTTAAAGATTCAATTTGACATATGTGGCCCTTTTTATGAAATTCTAGTGATGATGATTTCATTGGAGTTGGTTTAGGTGGGATAGGCTATAATTGTAGGTTGTACGAAAACACAATTCCAAATTTCAAATTAGAAGTTGATTCCAAACCGAAAATTTTAAAAAATAAACATTTTATGAGTTGTAATGTTTCAAAATGTCCCTATGGATATGAAGATATTGAAAGAGAAACAAATCCTTTTATTTTTTTCAATGTCTTTTGGAATCTTTGTGTCCTTTGAAGAAAAATTGAATCTTTGTGTTTTTCCAATTTCATACACATGTTTACATATGATTTCATACAAATGTAAATATGTGTAATTTCATTTGGATATGTTGATATTATTTCAAGAGATTAACATTTATTTTTCTTTGAGATCAAATTAGTTTTCAATAAAAAAATCTCCCTTAAATACCTAATTCAAGGATCTCCACTTGCTTAGTTAATTTAATGTTTATCCACCCTAATTGCTTCCAAGATTTCAATGAATTAAAAATAGGGATGGTTGATTAAATCTCCCCTTGGATGATAATTGGGCAATATTTTGTACAATTTGAATCCTATATATATTTGAAAATAACAAAATTTTCAAATGTAAACCCCTTATTTCTTTTTTGTCATTTCATCATCACTGGTAGTGCATAGCAATGTAGAGCCCAAATATAATATCATAAAGCCTACAAAAAAAATTGAAACATTTAATGAATTGTAAATGTTTGAAAAACAAAAAGACACATCCAAATTTTTAAGTGTGTTGAAAAGAACTATTCAACAAATGTCTTTTTGTATGTAAAAGAACTCTTCCAACACAATAGAATGATTACAAATTCATAAGATTTTAACTTCATAAATAAATAACCATAATTCCAAAAGATGGACAAAAATTTCATTAAATGCAACTAATGATGATTTTTCAAAGTAGTGGATGTATACTATTCATTACATTCAACAACTCTTTTGGCCCCTTTCATTGTGATAAAACCCTTCAATTGTGTTACTTTTACTCTTTTGACCATTCCTAATATCAAACTTGATTTCATCCATCTTTTCAAAACTCATTTGGATTTTATTATTTATACTTATTTAATTTGTGCTTAAATCATTTTCATTCATGAACACAATTCCATCCATAACATTTTATGCATATGTCCAATTACATGTGTGATAAATTCCATTTGTTTGAACATAATTTTATGTATGTTCAACAATACAAATTTGATTTATATTGAATATTGAATTCCAAAAAAAGGAAACCTTCATTGTTTACATTTTTTCAATTTATGAATAAGTGCACTTTCATGATCAAAATTTCATCCATTTAATTGTTGTTCTTTCTTATGATTGTTTTTTCTCATCTTTGTTTAAGTTATCTATTTCTCACTTGGGAACAAAGGATGGGGTGATTGGTTTCTTTCTTCATCTTTATTCAAGTTACTCATTTCCAATTGAGAACCAAAAGGTTATGTCTCCTAACCACCTAAAGCCTATAAGAAACACATGATAATTAAAGAATAAATAATTGCAAGCATTTTCAAAGGCAAGGGGATTTGGTAGGGATATAAGCATGTAGGGTGATTTGAAATGCAAACATGAAATTCTTAAAATTATACATATGTTTTGAAACATTCAATAATGTTACATTTTGCAAATAAGAACATGAACACAACATTTACAAAGTCAATATTGCAAGTGGAAGAGGTGGAATATGTCCATTTTCCTTTGAACCAAACTCCAAATTGGATATTCAAATCAATATAACATTCAAGGTGGGTAAATGAATGAATGCATGCAACAATCACCAAAAAGAATTTATCGGATTTAAGGATTAAATTTAGAGAGAGGAAGAGGAACAAGCCTATGCAATGCTCCCTATGCAATAACTAAAAAATGAGCCATTTTTCAAAAAAGGAATAGTCATAAGGCTAATGATAGCACTCAATGACAATTAATGAAAAAACTTTGTGTCATTTGTTTTTTAATGGCAATTGAAAGAAGGTCCAAATAAAAAGTGACAAGGTCAAAAAATCCACAAGATATATGAATATAAATATAAACTTATGAACATAAATGTATGAATACATTTTTGCTACTAGAAAATTTGCCAACAAAAAAAAAGGAGGATAGGATTGTGAATAAAACTAATGACCGACCACCTTGTGAGTGGATCATGTAGGATCAATTGGATCATGCTAGCTTCATATGTGAACAACTTAATGTTTAATCACCACAACCTTTGATTATCCAAAGTTGTGGAACCAATTAGCTAGGGCTTCCACATTTGGTTGGAAGAATTGATGAACCATTGTAACAAAATTAACTTACTCAAATTTCAAATGTGTTTTTCTTTGCTTGTGTAGAAGCTCTTGTTGTATTAGATTTGACTTTGTGTGGTAGTAATATGTAGCACCCACTTTCACCAAGACTATAACTATACTAAATCAAAGGTACATTACACATGACCTATGTCTTTGTAGAAAGTATTGTCCTATGGGGTTCACGTGTATGGAAAAGACAAATGAAATTGTTATAGAGAAACAAGGACATTGTGAATAGCGATGTTTGAAGAAAATTTTGTGTACATTTGAGAAGTACATAAGTAATTTATGTCCTATCATTCTCTATATGCAAAAAAACCATGCATCTATGACAAACAACCAATTTTTTTTTTCCTTTAACACCCCTTATCATTGTGGGTGTAACAAAAGGTGTAGTAAAAGGGTCCCATTTGACATGGTGTGAGTCATTTAAACTTAGGTGTTGGGTGATGGGTCTTGGTGGAGGCATGGTAGCCCACAAGGTTTGAAGGGTAATCCTAGCTACTCCTTTCATCTCTCCCCAAATTTCACAGAAAATCATTCCTATGTTGCAATTTTCTCCCTTTCTCTCTCTCCAATGTCTATAGCTGTGCCCTCCCTTCTCTCTCTCTTGCCATTGCTGGCCCCAAGAGCTTGTGAGCTCTTGCTCTCTCTCTCTTTCTTGTCTTGTGTTCATTCATCATCATCATGTGCCTGAGAAGCTTGAGAAGTCTATTTCAAACCTAATAGTTGCTATAAGATCTTCTCATGAAAGAGGGCTCTACTTTGCAAGAAGGTTGTAACTTGTAACAACACAGCATTGGGCTTCTAGGTTGGTCATCTATCCCAATAGTTTTTCTGAAGAAAAATGATTGCTAGCCTAATAATTTAGGGTTTAAGTGTGATTTTGCTAACAATTTCTTAAACCCTAAACCTTAATTCCCTAAACCCTTAACCTGTGAATTACAGTACAGGGTTTAGGTTTAATTTTTCTCCACTCCAAACAAGGAAACAGAAAATATGGGGCCAATGTAAGCTTCCAATAGGAGCTAGCATAGTGCCAGTAAAACTAAAATATTTTTAAAAAAAAGTTATTCATAAAGTCCCCCTCTCTTTCACCCCCTATCCCATCTTTTAGTGGTATCCACAAAGTAAGGAAATTTTATTAAATCTCAATACGAAATGCTGAAACTCAGCATTTAATACACAAGGAGGGGGAGTAATCATAGTAGTTGTATAGGTAGGAGCAGTGAAAATATATGTAGCAGCAATAGCAATGGAGGCGCTCAGGAAAAAGGAAAGACAGAATGAAGCTAAGTTTACTACCAAAATTGGTGGGAAAAATAGATTGGGTCCCAGTTATTTCGTTTTCTAAAATTTTCATTCCCAGTTACGTGTTCGATGCCCTACTATGCCGACGAAACTGGCTGTTCTCGCCCCCTAACCTAATCGCCTCACTTTACAGATAAAGTCTTATATATCTCTCTCCTCTCAGGTTGCTTCAACTTGCATCCCAGGTATGAGGTTTTTTCCTCACACTAAGAATTTAGGGATGATTCCTGGGTGCAGATTTCACATGCTATTTCTGCCTCTATTGTCAGAAAAGACAAATCAAATGATAAGCAATTAAGTTGCAGAAAGTTCTGAAACAAAACTGGTGGTGCTCCTGACTAGATTAATAGAGCATGTTTTGTATGATTATTTTCTATGCACTTTGGGGGCTTTCAACATAATGCCTGACCCTTGGAGTAAATACTAAGTACAAAATCAATATAAGTACACACCCCTGGCCTGTTGGAGAAGCCTATACCACCAATATAATATGATTTTTTTCTCCTTACTTTTGTGAAGACCCAAAAGCATTATTAGCCCCTAAGCAATTCTTTTATAAACCCATTGACATACCAACAATCTTCATGAAGTAAAAATAAAAATTGGGTCACTTCTTAGACAAAAATTGGGAAGAATTTGAATTTTTTTTTTGGGTCCTAGTGTACATTCGAATAATTTTGCTAATTTTTTTGAAATTAAAAATATATAACAACAAAAAATTGAAAAGAAAACCAAATAAAAAATTGAAAAAATACCCCTAGTCACGAGGTTTATATGGACAGCTTTTTTGGTGTACCCTCACAAGCCATTCTAATGGCTCTCTAGTAGAGTTCAGGCTTTTCTTACCCTATTCCTCACAAATTTGTTTTTGCCAAAGGACGGAGTTCATAATCATACATTTTGTACATGGTAAGGAGTAAATAATCATGTATTTGTACATGGTATGGAGTAAAATTATCATATATTTGTGCATGGTATGGAGTAAAATTATCATATATTTGTGCATGGTATGGAGTAAATGATCATGTATTAGTACATGGTATGGAGTAACTAAATCGTATATTCTTTGTACATGATACGGAGCCTTGGTAGTAATCATGTATGTGGATGTGTCAAACATGCCTTGGACTCCAACCGTATGCTCTATACCTACCAATTCAAAAGACCCCACTTAAAAGTACATCTTTGCCCCCTTCGTTTCCCATGGTTTTTCCCACCTTCTCTCATGTCCACCATCATCTAGTTAGCATTTTGTCAATCATGGTACATGTACGTAGTAAACATTGCATAGTGCATAATAGGTATTTAGGGTTTAGTGGTTTGGTGGTTTCAAAAATTAGCGGAGTACATTAGGGTGCTTGGGATTGAGAATTCATAGTGATACTCAAATATGTTGGCAGCCTTTTGAAATAAAAAAGTCCCGACCCGAAGCGCCTTTACACTAACAAAGTTTGAGACATTATGGGTCTCAAGAGCACTTTCTTTGTCCACCATTATCACTTTTCTCAAAGGAATGGATATCAAATTGCAACTCCATAAAGATGTCAAAAGCCTAGTGGAGATTTTTAATTTATTTAATTAAGATGTGTAACCCTAATCAAATATTATTTCAATTTCACATATCTGACTAAATGTTTATAAATGTTTATTAGAGTACTATTTGACAATGGTGGAAAATAATTCGACATTTTAAAGAACCTTAAAAGGTTCTTTGATTTTGAGTTTTAAAAAAAAAAGAAAAAGATACGAGCCTAAAATTGAGCTCTAAAAAATAATTGATACCAATGTAGTATCCACCCAACACTGATATTTACCAAATAGATTTTCCAAATGTTCCAGAAAATAAAAAGTAAAAAACAAATTTAGGGCAGAAATTGCAGGATTGTACATAATGAGTAATAAGTGATTGGATTCTTCACAGTTTGAAATTTTGGATATCACAAGACAAAATGCATGTGAATGTGCAGCTTGACAAAATACAATCATTTTTTTCATTTAACCAATTTTTTTTTGTTAATTTCTTTTTTAAAATAATAATAATTACTTAACCAATTTTGAAACCCACACTTCAGCTTGTGGTCTAAATTTTTTACCATGTGTATATCATGTCAATATATATATGCATCTGATTTACCATGTACATAGTACATACCTTCATGTACCAAATTCCAATAGGATTTACTACTATTCTTTAAACCCTAAACCCTAAACCCAGGTGAAAATCAGCCTCTAGAACTTCATCAAAAGCTCACCCTAGTGCTATGCACACCCATAGTTGTTAATGTTATATGGATAATTACATGAATAATTACATGGATAATTACACATAATCTAGTAACACTAACACTAGCATTTCACTTTTATTAAATGCCCATGTTATTTTTCAAAAAAATTACACTGATACCCAGTGGGTATCACAATATAAAAAATAAAAATAAAAATAAAAATGACATGTTGATTTTTACATCGGCCACCTTGGAGGAAAAACACTAATCGGGTAATTGAAATTGATTTATGTTTTGTGATAATATAATCTAGTTGATAATTGCATACATTTTTACCAACATCACAATTACCCTTAGGGATTCTAATTTGGCAAACATGGCTTCTCAACCTAGCTTTAATTGTACATAGATTAGGGGCTAAATAGAGTTATGTGTAAAGTGTACCTTAAACTGGGCTGGAAACTGGGCTCCAGTTTTGCCAAAACCAGGGACAAAACCCAAAGTCGGGATGAAAGCAAAAGTACACAAGAGGGGAAAAGAAAAATCAATACTGGTTTTTTTTTTCCCTCCTAAACTGGTCTTAAACAAGAGTTTCATCATGTCTTGTGTTTGTTTGTCTAGGCTGCACGGGCAGGCATTCATTTACCCGGGCAGGTGGGCAGCATGGCATTAACACTCCGAACCTGAGGCTCCAACCTCAGTTCACAGACAAGGTGTAATTCATAATGCCCTGATGCAAGCCAGGGCAGGGCATAAACCTTAAACCCTAAACCCTAAACCCTAACCCTAAAACTACACTTAACAGCTTTTTTTTTCTTTGGCAGTCTCTTCTGAAAAGGGAGGTATTGTGCCAGAGAAGGAGGCAGCCAAGACAAACACTAGCTTCCATTGTGAAAGAATTTTAGGCAGTTACAGAGATAGATGTTGGACTATTGTCTGTCCAAACTATGCAATCTTTAAAACTGGCAATTCATGTCAGAAATACATTCAAACACTCAATGGATGATGATGTTCTCACAAGCACTTGTGTCGCTCATCCAACTCATGGATGATGATGATGTTGTCACAAGCACTTGTGTCGCTCATCCAACTCATCCATGATGATGTTGTCACAAGCACTCGTGTCGCTCATCCAACTCATCGATGATGATGTTGTTGGAGTTGCATGATGTTGTCACAAGCAGTTGTGTCACTCATCCAACTCATTGATGATGATGTCACAAGCACTTGTGTGTCACTTGTCCTCCATGAGTTGGATGATGATGTCATGAGTACTTGTGTCAAAATCATGATCATATTGTGAAGCAGCAACCCCAACTTGTGTTCATCCAAGTCCATCCACTCGGGAATCGATCTTCTTCATGATTTCAAATTTTGCAGCAGAGGAACATCATAATTTCCTGCAAATGCAAAAATTGCTACCACCACCAGACTCACTCACTCACTCCAGTTTGATCCAGCACCACTTCAACCTCTGTCCAGCCAGTTGAAGAAACCCATCATCATAATCATCCATCATCATCATCATCATCATCATCATCATCATCCATCATCATCATCATCATCATCATCATCATCTGTGAAGGAACCCATCATGATCATCCGTCATTGTGCGCAAAGAAAACCCATCATCCATGTGAGGGACTTTAAATCACAAATTTTTTAATTCCCCCACCCCCCTTTACATTCTGACATGTACACCCACCCTGTACACGTCATCATGTCCAGCTGGCATTTTCATATAGAGTTGAATCTCTTGCCAATTGGGTTCATACTTGCTGACTCAGCAGGTTTTCAAGCACTCTTAAATGGCGGAATCAGCTGCCAACTGGGTCAATTCAATCATTTCCTACCTACCTATGCTAGTTTACAACCTACCTACCCACCTACCCACCCACCCACCCACCTACCTACCTACCTATGCCAGTTTTCGACTTACCTATGCTAGTTTACGAGCTACATATGGACCTTTTATGCTATGGAATGTGTAAGTCCCAGGGAGTGCATTCTGATTCCTAGTTTGTTGCTAGGGCTTAACCTAACCCTAATGACTCACTAGGAAACCATAAAAGGTCTGTACTTGCCGATTTCGCACGTTTTCAGGCCTTCTTCATGGGCAGAATTGGTCACTGCAGCCGATTCACCCTACTTTTTATAACTTACCTACAGACCTTTATGCCAGGGAATGTGCCCCATGGGATGCATTCTGCCACCAGTCATGACCCTGACCATAGGCATGGGAACCGGCTGTACAGAAAGAACCGGCGGGTAAATGTCAGCCCTAATGGGGGGTTTGGCAGTGTGTGTGTATAATAAGGCTTGGAAATGGATTCAGTGCTGCATAGTCGACCCACTATCAGTGACGATTCCAGCTCCATGAAGGCAAGTTCCAGCCCCCCATTCCAAACTGAAGCTGGGATTTTGAGGTTAGCTTGCCCTCGTGAGGGGTTGTGAGTTGTGACTAGTGTGGCGTGGTTCTCTAATTTTTCAACAAAAGAACCTGCGGGTATATGGACCCTTGATCTATCTGTTCTGAGAGAAACTCAAAGAGCTATGGGTTCCTCAAAGACCTGGAACCACGGTTCTCCTCCAACCAATCCAAGAACCTGTCAAAAAACCTACCCTGAACCATTAGTTATTTATTGAACCGATACTCGTTGCTTAGTGCATTAACACTCAAAACCTAAATTTTCTGAAACCCCCTATTTAGCTGACCTTCCTTCTAGCCCTTGCATAAACTCACTCATAAACAGGGTGGCAAAAGGTTCCTCAGTTCAAACCTTAGTTTAGGGTTTCATATTGGGGAAGGTAAGATACAATGTTGTTAGGCTATTACAAATGGCCCCAACATTTTGGGAATGTCCACCACCCATGGCCTAAAAACATTGTAAAGCATGAGGTGAATGTTATTATGAACCTAAATGTGTGATCAATGAGGTGCAAGGAGAGGTGTAACCAAAAGAATTGGGGACAAATACAATGAACAATGCCACCATGTCATAATGCAATACAAATGTGATTCAAAATAATAAATAGTATATTGTAGTACCTTAGCCAATTCAACAATCAACTGTCGAATATTTAGTTAATTAAAAAAATTCAACTCAACATTTCAAAAAAAATTATTCATATTTTTGTCAAAATTATTAAATAATTTTTTAACATTTCAACAAATATGAAGATCACCTAAGGTCATTTTGCATTATTGTGCTTTTTCTTCTTCTAGCCATGGAGGAGGAGAAGATGAAGAAGAAAAAAAAATGCAAAAGAAAGGTTCTTATGATAATAGAAGAAGCCAAAATTAAAAGCCAATAGGATAGGAGAGGACAAGAAAGAAAGCATCTCATCTTCTTCGCTAGACTCGTTGTCATTGTCTTTACACAATTTCTATGCTACTTGTTCACATGTCCTCCAAGAGCAAGTCTTGAGAATTGAGTAGGGTATCTCATCAATTGTGCTTTGTTTCACAAATTTGAGGGTCCATTGCGTTCTTGTTTTCCCTAGCTATCTATCTATCCTGTTGTAAGATGCCATTTTTTCTGACCTCGCACAATTTCTCCTTCGTTGATTTGCTTTAACATATTGCTGTAACAACCTATAGGTAAAGGTTTTTAGAAGTTGTGTAGAGGTTTCCAAAACTTTCAACATAATCTTGTAATAATTATTAAAAAGTTTGAAAAAATCATAAACAATATAATTAATGTCAAATTAGCCAAGGTACTACAGTAGTCTCTTCAAAAGAAAAACCTTTTGACATTACTTCTACCATTTCCTACAATTTTAATTTCTAAGGCACAATTAGGGATTAGATCACTCCAAGTTAATTCTCATGAGCTATTGTTGCACCTTAAGTAATGGTTCCTTTATACAATTTCTCAATCCCATGCCCACATAACCCTTTTTAACCACTAACCTCCAATTATGCCCATAACATAAATTATCGACTACTACAATGCCAAGGCCCTTCAAAGTAAATAGATTAACTCTCCTCTAAACCCCAAAAAAAATTCCCTAGATGTTCATAATATATGGGAGACTTTTACAAGAGATAACCCTTGACCATTCACAAGAACAACAAGGATTTTAAATGCATACACATTTGTAGCAAACAAAAACTTGGTTTTCTTTCAAAGTTCCCATCCTCATAGGTCTCATTCCTTCATAACAAACAAAGGAAACAACACTTGGACTTAAGCAAGCCAAACCTAAGCTTATGGAAACATTCAAGCAAGCTCGCAAACTCCCTAAAACTTTTCATCACTTCCCTTGTGCCTCTAAATCATGTTGTTATCCTAAACCTTAACAATAATTTTAAAATCCTCTACACAATAGAGAAATCAAGAAAATTGTTAGAACCCTTGCAAAGAGGAATCATCTCTTCAACAAGACACATAGTATAAAAACACCTCAAATCATACCCAACCAAAACCTCTGAGATAATGTTCTTAGCTTGCATGGAGACTTGCATTAAAAAGTCATCCACATTCTCAACAAGCATCAAAAGCATCAATGATAAACAACACAATATAGCTTCAAAAGCAATAGCACCACACAAAACCCATCGCCAAAATCCAAACATTTAACAAATTCAACAACCAAATTAAAAAACACCCAAGCTTATCCCAAACATCATCTGTCATCATAATTATGCATTGCCACACATAGTTGCTCAACCATTACATTGAATGATGAAAACAAAAATGGTGGCAAACATCTTGGCATTGCTGAAATAGACAATTGACAAAAAGTGGCCATTTTAACCTTAGAATTCCATGTCATTGAAGGTTTCTATTAGTGTTGGTTAGGTTGGGGCTTTTTAGTGGAATTGTTGAGTCTAAGTTTCAATTTTTTTGTATAATGGATGACCCACCAATTCAAGGTTAAATTTTTCAAAAATTAAAATGCATTAGTTTTAAGGTTGGGTCCAAGTTTTTTAATTGTCAATTCCCAAGTTGATAATTCTAAACTTGATTAGGCTTATCAATTTCAAGCTTAAGGTGAGGTTGATTCTTAGAACCTTGTTGGGGACAATTTTAGGGTTGGGTGTAAGGCCAATTTCAAGATTTAGAATTTTCTAAAAAACATTGAAGCTACAATATTTTTGAATGGGATATCATGATCATTTAAACAAGCTTGGGTACAAGTCCACCTGTCATTGCAACCATCTAGTTATCCTCCTAATGGCAATTCACTATCCATTGTATTTTTTTAATGTAATTGAAGGGTGTCTTACAAGGTGTAATGTGGTAAGGAGCAATATGAAAAATGTAATTTCATAGAAGCAACTTTTTTTTGAAAAACATTTCACCATCATTTATTTCCATGATACTCGATAAGTATGAAAAAGAGCATTAATTTGTATGTTATGCAAAGCCATTGGGGTGCAAGCTTTACCAAATTGGGCCCACATTTGGCCTTGATTTGCAAGGTCCTTAATTTAATAAAATTTGCCCCTTCTTGCTTTACCTTACACCTAAACAATCCACTTGATAACATATATTACCCCCACTTAATAAAAGTTGAATGTTGTCTTATTGAATTCACTTCTTTACACAACAAACATTTGATTTCTTGCACACCTCCAAATTAAAATCACATACTTTCCAAATTCTTCAACTTGACCAAAGCTAAATGAATTAATTATTAGTTGCCACTACATGTTGATAGCTATTGAAATATTACATGGTTGTCTATGTAGTTAATTATGTTGGACATCAAGGTTAAAAAATTTGTAAAATGTTTGAATTAAACATTTTATTTTTTATTTTATTTTAAATTAAATGATTTTGGAGGTTTTCAATCACCAAAAGTGAGAAAATATAGTAATTTTTTTCGAATTTATGTATTTTGTTTTCACTGTGTAGCCAAAATTTTAAAAGGATGAATAAAAACATAATAATTGATGTGAATTGTGTGAAAAGTGAAAAAGAAATGTAAAAACTACCATTAAAGTAGGATATAATAAAATAATTCAACAATTTATATCTATAGTCAAATCTTCCTAAGGATGATATCCATTTTTAAAACATTTTCCTTGGAAAATTGTCATTAATTTGGCTACAAACAAAAAATCCATTAATTGGAATTTTAACATTTGCACAAAAATGGAAATCAAACATGATGCAAGAGTCATCAACATACATGGTTACCTTGATGGCCAACTTACCAACTCTCTTCTCATAACATGCCCAATAGAAGTTCAACTAGTTGTGTTTGCCCCATACATGCTTGGTAAACCCTAAAATCATACACATATGTCTACTATTTTAGGGTAATAATCTTTTTTTATAATATAAAAAGCAACAACAACACCAAAAAAAAAAAAATCAATTAAAATTTCATTTCATTATTTTTTAAATATTATATCTTCATCAAAGCCTTATTGAAGTTTTTAGACTAACATCAAATAAATTTAAAACATTTATATATTTAAAATGAATTTTATATTAAAATTGACGTGTTTTATTTTAATCAATTCTTGCATAATCTTGCATATCATTTTTTTAAAAATCTCATTTTAGTAAGATTTAAAGGGATTGAAGCTAATTAGTTGTATGTTTATTAAAAAAATAGTCATATGATAATTTGCTTTACATTTCATAGTGATATGAAACCTCATGACACAAAATGGCAAGTGACAACCCAAAAAAAAAGATATTGAAGCATGATAAATCAATTACCCAACAAGTAGATGGGTAGACTTCAAAACATCCCATCAATTGGATGGGTGGACCCAAAATCTACACATGTGTGTCCATTAGCTTTGGGCAATAACAAACTTACAAGTAGTTGGTGGCCTTCAAGTATATAAGCCCAACAACAACATGACATGTGACACCATTGGCAACATAACTCAAGAGGGTGGTTATGCTAGCACCTTTTAATTGTTGGTCCAACACCCTTGTTGCTAAACCCTAGTTTGATCTTGGTCCTTATTGCATAACCCCAACTCACTCTCTCCACAACAGTCAACCATTTGTACTTGCCCATGCTACCCATTTTGCCTTTTCAACAATCCTTTTTACTAGTCCTTGGTTGATCATTAGAAGCAATGGCAAATGTTTGGAAAGCAAATATTACTAATAAAGTTAAAACCAACTTGAATGGGAGTGAATCTAATGAAGATTTGATTTTAGATCTACTTTTTGACCAAAAATTGAAAAAGAGCTTGCTCTGTGAAGTGGTTCCACAATTGATTACCAAATTTTAAAAGAAACAAAATTGGTGGGCATGTGAAGATTATGAAAGATTATTTTTGTGATACACCCATCTATGATGAATGATTTTTTAAATGTCATTTTAGGATAAGGAAATCTTTGTTTATGAAGATTATAGATATAGTTGTTGCTTATGGTGTGTTTTTTGCAAAGGACCAATGTTACAAGTTTGATGGCCTTGTCAAACATTCAAAAATACAATGTTGTGTTGTGAACGTTTGATTATGAAATGGCTAATAATGCAATAAATGAATATGTTCATTCAAATGTTAGCACTGCCATGGAGTTTATGAAGAGGTTGTGTGTTGTAATTAGGGTTTGTTTTTAATATGTCTACCAAATCTACAAAAGCATATGGACATCAATGTTGCCAAAGGATTCCCAAGGATGCTTTCTTCAATTGACTAATTACCATTAGGTTGGCAAGATCAATATGAAGTCAAAGATGGCAACACATGAACATCATATTACAACAATTGTTAATTAATCATTATGGATACAACATGCCTACTTTAACATTGAATTCATGATCATGCATGATCCAATTCAAAAAACAATTTCTTTCACACATAAATAAATGAGGTGGCATGCATTCAAAGAAAACAATTATGCAACAAAATGAACTTCTATTTCAATGCAATAATGCACATTACATGTCAATAATGGTTACCATTCACATCAATGCTTGTGGGTGAATCATTTGCAAACCTTCTCACATAATACACATTTCTTTGTCATTCATGGCTTATCTTTTATATACTCTAAGGTTTAATGACAAAGAGTTGTTGCACTTTCAAAGCTTAGAATGTAATGTTTGGGCCTAAAGTTGTAGGCACATTTGCATGTGCATCATGAATGGTGAACACAAGACTTGACATAGGTGGCATTAAAACCAAAATAATAATGATGGTAGATGTTACATCTTATGTGGGAAGGCAATGTTGAATCTTTGTTAATTCCTTTCACCTTTGCAATAATAATTATTTGTGCACATCATTTCCTATTATTGCATCAAGTGGCAATGAAAAAAAAAATGTCAATTGAACATATAAGAAGAGTTTTTTTGAGATTTACTTTAACAATATCCACCATCACCTATGCTTGTGCTCCAATTAAACATTATCTACAACATTGTAATTAAAGTTGGTCCTTTGTTATTCACCTACCAATTGACATGATGTGCAAAGTGGGTCGCAACAAGTCCATTGGCCCATTCTTCATGTCCAAATGGTTTACATTGGCCCCTTATGCACCTTTCATAATTCACTCTAACCTTATGGTTGTAAAATCTATTGTATTGAACTCCAATTCTTTTGTAAAATGGCAAATTATGAATGACATAGTTGACATTCTTCATTATCACCAAAAAAATTGCCCTTTTTGCATAATTTATCCTAAGTGGACAATGATGCAATAGAAAAATAAGGTGCACATTCAATAGTAAAAATGATTTGAATAGGCAATTCAAGGCTTGGGATATTCAAGTTTTCCACTTCATTAGACCAAAGGACATCAACAATTGGACGGTATGCTGGTGTGGGAAAAAATTGGGTCACCAAGTTTCATGTAGATGGAGAGTAAGATGGAGGAAATTTGGGTGTGCCTAAAATTTAAGGTGGTAGGTCACATGTTGGCAACACATATTCAACACCAAAATTCCCAAACACTTTATTTTGAAGTTGGCACCCTTATTTTTGGTGATGATGGGCATGTGCTAACTTTTCAAAGTGCCAAAATTGCCACTACTTGGACAAGCAACCCAATTCAAAGTTGTCACATCCATGTTTGTCAATTTTAGTCTCAAAGCTATTATAACCTTTGAGTCCTTGAAATATTTTTTACTAATGACTACAATAGTAGAACTCCAATAGTTTTAAATGCCATTAAAAAAACTATTGTTCAATTCCATAAGTGAGAGTCGTAAATTCAAGTAGTCAAAACATTATCCAAACTTTTTTATTTTCATGTTGGCCACATTTGTTGTGATGATGTGATGTGAAACACTTGCTAGGCCTTCGTTGTTTATTGTTGTTGTGATGTTAGACACCTATTAAGCCTCCATTTTTTGTTTGTTGTTATTGCAACGCTAGACACTTGTTGTTTATTGAGAGAGAAAAAACTGAAAAAAATGAGTAATTTTTTTTCAAAAGACTTGTTGTTTGCTTGTTACAAGGAGAAAACCGTAAGCAATGAATGACAAGTTTTTAAGTGCAATTTTCCACAAAGGCAATAAGTAGGAATGTTAAGTTACCTCCAACTTATGTAGAGGTTTTTTGGGATGTTAACTACCTTTAAACTTTCGATTGAAAATCTATGAATTTTGTAGATTTAGTTCTATCAACTAATCTAGCTACCTCTAAAATATTTCCCCCTATCACATAGGCATCCACATAGGAATTAGTGCTACTTAATTGTGTGTGTGTGGACACAAGGTTAAGTTTTCATTTCTAATTTTGAATTAATTTTGTTTCAATTCCAAATGTGGCCCTACTTTAAGACCCATTTGGTTGGGTCTTTTGCTAGGTCCAACCAACCTTGGGTTTTCCCCATTTAAACTTGTTGTAAAAAAAAAGGAAGCTATCTTCACCTCTAAATTTCACATAGCGAACATTGTACAAACATGTACATAAACCTTCAAACTCATCCCATCTTTTATTCAATTCAAAAACATCTCATTGGAAGTTTGCATGTACACCATCTTCTTATTACATATAATAATGTCCAAGCCCTACTTCTTAATCATGTTAAAAGGATGGAAAGGTTGGATCAAATTTTTTCGAACTGCTCTTTATTAGCTATCACGGTTTCACTTAATTGGGCAATTAACACCCATTTCTCTCATAAATTTACTCAAGACTTTTGATAGGAAAAATTGAACATGACATCCTAGACAAATAAACCCCAATATTCCCGCCCTTGGAAAATGCCAAACAATCTCCTCAAAGTTCCCAATGAATTGAGTTTCACTTCCTCAAATGCAAATTTTTAGAATCCCTTCCTAGCTTTGAATTAATGTTTTCTTTAGACCAACCTAAATTGCCCCCTTTGGATTATCATCACCCTCTACCATTTCCATTCCTCCTTTATTCATGATTCCTACTTTAGTATGTAGTGAAACAAATCTTAAATATAAAGATTGCATATCTAATGCCAATGGGCATTTTTCCCAATCAACCACACAAAGCTCCTACTAGATTATTGGCAAATTTTTTCAATCACAAATGCAAAGCCAAAAACAAAAAAAGGTGTTTAGTTTTCCAAAAGCTCGTTTTTTTATGCCTTTCATTGACCATCCTTCCTCAAAATCAATTGTTGAAGTATCTCCGTCAAGCCCACTATCGCCAAGAACCATCAAAAACACAAAACAAAATCACACAAACGCACACCACAGATCTTTCGAAACTATTAACCTGCAACAAACAACTACATATACTCATATCCACACAAGAATAAGAGTACTTATCAATTTTATTTTATTTTGGTCATTTTTTGCCCTTGGTGGAGTGAAGCACTTTCCATTAGGTCTTCGTCCAAAGTGTTTTCATCTAACTCCTTATTATCTCACACTGTGATGACCTTATATAAAGATAAAAAATCAAACTTGAAAAAATTGATTCTTACACCTACTCTTTACAAGTGGGACGAATGTTTTAAACCTATAATTCCCTCTCCTTCATAAAGAAGATCTGGAAGGCCTCTTGTTTTTTGAATAAAGATATATGCTAATGTGGCTTGTGCCATTGGCCTAAATGTGAAATCATTACCCAAGTAATTTTTCCTCTCAATTTTTTTTGCAATTTAATTGAATTTTCAGCTTTAAAAATTACTCAAAGCTCAATATCTCTTGCACCTTAGGTCTAAATATTACAAAATTGCCTCCATAAAATGCAAGTCATTGAAGACATTTTAACAATTTACCAACAACAAGCTCCAATTTCCCTAAGTTTTAAAGTTATGATTCTATTGAATTTTTTATGACAAATTTGTTCAATACAATAACTTTTGCATAATACCACTTTAGTGCACTCCTATCCATCAAATGTTTTCCAACAATGCCAAGAATGAGCAGGCAAGTGGCCTATGGGTTGGGAGATTTCAACATGACTAACTAACAAACTACCTCAATAGATATATAAGTGGAAAAGGCTGATTTTATGTTCCAATTCCTATTAAGTTCTTCAAATCCAAACAATTTTTATAGTTATCCTTTGATATGCAATATACATTATTTTGTTTAGTGCAAGACCAGAAACATATTTTGTAATTCTAAATCAAAGGAAATTGAAGAACTTTATAAAAACTTGATTTGTTTCAGTGACAATGATAAAAAAAATCCTTATTGCAATCAATTGTCTCTAAGTACATGGTCATTTGTACTTATATATAAGAACAAAAATCAAGAATGATAACCAATAACTAACTAGTATGAACATAACCAATAAAGTTATTCAAAATTGTAACAATTATGTACAACTATAGATCATAAATCATTCCTTAACATTAGTAAAAAATGACCATTTTGCAATTGGTCCTTGCGAATAATTTTTAGTTACAAGCAACATTTGCAACTAAAATCTTAATAGTCACATTGGACAAGTTGCATTGACACAAGTCACAAATGACAATGAATTTTGGATGAAAGAATAAGTTAATGAAATATGCCTTCATCCTTTGATTAGTCATATACATATTGTCATTTGAAACTAGGATGTGACTTTTTTTGTGAACAATGGGAATAAGTTATTTGTTGCCACGTGTCCCAACTTTTAATAATTAAAACATTTTATTATTATTTTGAAATAAACTAAAATGTTCAATTTTTATGTTTGGATGGTTTAAATTGTGACATGTAGTGCAATAGAAATTTGCCATGTGACATATTAATTGAATTTATCCAAATTCAATTTAAATCAATATTTAGGTATGTAGGTTGAACTAGGTACCTACCTAGTTATATACCTACCTACCCATTTAAGCAAAACACCTATTTAGATAAGACCTATTTACGTAGGCCAAATACCTACTTAAGTAGGTAGGTAGGTATATAAGTAGGTAGGTAAGTTAGGGAAGTAGGTAAGTTACATGTAAGTACATGAATATTCTTATTTTATTTTGGGTTAAGTTGTTTTTATTGGCTCGTCCCATATGTTCGTGTTTTTAAATATGAAAATGTAAAGACAAAACATTTTTTTTATATACTTTTCAAGATGAAAATGAAAGCCAAAACATATGGGATAAATTATTTAGTTGCAGATCATTTACAAATAAACATTTTTAATCGCAAAACAACTTTCAACAAAAATTTTTATCCTATATGTTTTGGCTTTCATTCTCATCTTGAAAAATATATAATTAAGTAGGTAAATGACAACTAATTAGTTAACTAATTAACTAACTAAATAACTAATAAAATTACTAATTATTTGATGAATAAAATATAGAAAAATAAATTTATAAACTTGCTAATTTAATTAATTAATAATGAAAAAAAAATAGCCAATTCACTTTATAAACTATCAAACTGATTAATTATTTATACTAATAATCATCATTATATCATGATTAATGAATTAATTATATTATTAAATATTATTTAATTTACTAGCTAGATAAATAATAATAATATATAATTTTAATTATATATGAACTATAATGATTTATTTTAACTAGTAATTAGCTAATATTTAAATAATTAACTAATTATTAATAACTAATTAATTACTATTTCATAACCAAATAAATTAATATAATAACTGAAATATCAATAATTGATAATTAATAATTATAAAAATTGAGTACTATTTTTAAAAATCTCATAATATAATTAAAACCTATCCTAGGCTAAATATTTTACTATAATTATTTATTATTTTAATTTTTATAGTTCATAATAAGTATAAATGTAAATATTAAATAGTAAAAAAACATTAATTCAATTATTATTGTAGTTAGTCGGTAGCCAAGGTTAACTATTTTACTTTTAGTATTCATATTATTACTTCATTCATTATAGTTACTTATGAAATATTACAATAAATATTTTATATTTTTAATAATTATATTCCCTTCAAAAATAGTTTTTTATTTGTATATTAATTTATTAGATTTCCATTTTAACTAGTATAGTAATTATTATAAAATACTAAAATAATAAAACTAAAAATAAAAATTATATAATCAGTAATTGATTATAATAATTGAGTAATTAATAATTAATTGATATTAATTATAAATTTGAAATATAAAAACTTAAAACTGTATATTAATATTTCTTGGTAATTATTATAATATAGTAATACTTCACAATTGATTACTTATAATAATAATAACAATGTAATTTGTAGCTAGCCTAGGTTAACTATTTTTTATTATATAATTATATATAATTATATATTATTATGTCACTTGTTAGATCTATTATGATTTCTTATAATTAATTTTTATTTTTAATAAGTACATTAGTCATTTGAAAAGAATTTAATAATAATATAATAATATCATATATTTTTAGTAATTATTTCAGTAATTGTATAATTATTTTTCCTATCATTCTAATATCATCATCATCATTATGATCATTATGTAATAAAATGTTACTATTCTAAAATAATTAATGAAAGATAATATTGATTTTTTTATTACATGCAATTAATATCAATATATTATATAATATTAATGTAAATAATAATAAATGTCATTTGTAATAATTTTAAGAAGTATAATAAAATGGTTTGGATAAATTTGTAATGTGAGCACAATATATTTAGTAAATATTTTACATAAATTTCTAATATATTCAAAATATACACTAATTAATGTAACCATAATATTGAGGCCATTTATGCTAATAATATTACTTGAATACACATGTAATATGGTTGTTCATATACATTCAAAATATACGTTTATAAATCTTAATACACCTAACTATATTCCTTAGAATTCACAAAATACAACTTTGTATACTCATAGGGTTACAACTAAATTGGTCACATTTGTAATTAATGGGACATAAATTGTTCTTCTTGAATGAAAACCAAATTAAATGTTGTTCACATGGAAGGGTGAACACCAAAATAGTCACAAACTAGTTGTAGTGTAATTGCAAATATGACTAACACAAGAAATAGTTGCAAAAATGTCCAAATGTAGTTGCAAATAACTAATAGTTGCATGTAGTCGCAAATAAAGTGGTTACATTTTGGCCAATTTCTACTAGTGTAACATTTAACCCCCCAATAATATGGATTTTGTCCTTAGAATTCATAAAAAAAATTAACTAAAATTTAAAACTATTATGAATCATGAACTATTGTTTGAATAAAGTATATTTATGGTCTTGGTCCTATCTAAATATTCATAGATTGATTTTTTCATGCAATAGCCAAAACTTCATATTTTATTAAAACTAAAACATATGAAGATGCACCCCCCCTAAAATATGCAGGTTGGTTAGAACCAATGTTAGTATGTGGTTCTATAGATGAAGTTTGTTAATCTTGTATTGGAATTTGAGTTGGCTCATGAATAGGATTGGGAGTTAGACCATAGATGAAGGCAAATAAATGTGATTAACCTAAGCAGCAACATAAAAAACTATCTCATGGTGGTAGAAAGCTTCATATACATTCCTTGATTCAAATGCTTCATTGAACATACCTTAGATGATGATTTGTAATTTGCCCCACTAGGCCTCCCATTTTGAAGGTTTCTATTACAACGCTTGAATACAAATGTTAGCAAGAATTTGATTGAGAAGTAAATCATCATACACCTTCCATTAGTGAACTGCCATCACAAGCATCATGGTTTGAAGATTATGTATTTGATCATGATATCGATCATTGGCAATTTGTAATTTAGAGATCTATTTAACCTGTTTAGCTACGTGTTTTTATGCACCAATTGAAAACTTAGCAAATTCATGACATTGGTGTTCTAAAAGTTGATGAAGATCTATATCTCCTCCTTATGTTGCATTTGATTAGTGGTTTTCACTATTTTATTCTGATGTTGATCCACTTCAACTTTAAGTTTTTTGAATTGTTCATAAAGATCCCAATAGCCAAATGAATTTTGAGACTTTGGATTTATGCTTTAAGGGTATCATGCTCATCGATCTTACTTTGTAATTGCGCAATAGTTGTGGCATTTTGATTATTCTCTTTCATAATCTAAAATAGTTGATGTCCATAATCTTTCTACCTATTAAGATGGATTTGAATTTGTCTATCCTTCTTTAGGATTTTAGCCTTAGGGTATTGTCTATAGGTTTGTAATAAGTTATACTCTACTATAAGGTTCATGAAATTGTTTAACATAACTTGTCACTCGTTACAATATTTTGCACCAAAAGTTATAAATTCATGTAGATTGTAAAAAAAACTTAGTTTTTTTGTAACCGGCGAAGGAGTTCGAGTTGATGATGGAGTTGTTTCGATTAGCCAATTGTCAAGCTTTTTGAGTAATTCTCTATTTTGTTGGTAGTACATTAGTATCTTCAACAAAATATAGTTGGTGATCAAATAATGATAGTCTAAATCTTAATTAAATAATCTACCTTGTGCGAGCACGCTTTTGAGCTGGCTCTTCCTAAGGTATTTCAAATGTAATAGTATGAATCATAGTGCAAATTGAATAGTTATTGATCGAATCAATATTCGAGGCTAGATTGGCAAAATATGTACATATTAACGCATCGGTGCTCTAGTTCGATAAATAAACTCCTCCATATTTATCTTTACAACATTAGTGGTATCTTCAATGATATCATGTGTTGTTTCTTCACTTTCAATAAGAAAAAATTAAAGATCATTGGAGTATTGGTATTGGGTTCACCTCCATGCTAAGGTCAAAATTCATCCATAATTTTAAATGGTTCAACATTTAAATGAAACCATTTGTGCAACTATATGTTGAGAACAACCGGTCCTACATAAAACATCATTGTCTTTTTTGTAGTTTGGGAATTCCTAGTTGCAATGTTCTTTTGGTGTTTTGTCCATCTCGTAAGTTCAACACCAAGTTGTGTGAGCATAATGATGCACCAATTAACAACAATTCTCTTATCAACATTTGAAAAAGTAACAAAAAATTTGTTGTTGAAGTATGTGATCTTCATAAACAACTTGTAATAAGGTTGTGAATTGTAATTGATATACGTTGCATTTTCACAATTGTCCACTATTTAGTACCAACATAGGAATTGACAAAATAATGATTGGTCCCAACTTGGTGAATACAACAACTTTACTGGCATGAGGAGGTCAACATCACCTTCATTTGAGACATTAAACATTTCAAAAATGAGGTGTTGGTCAATAAAAATTGACCAATTTTTAACACAAGTAGTAATGTGTCCATCCTCCCACATTTCCTTTGTTTGAAGAAATTTTTCAATCAATTCAACAAAAGGATTTGAAAAAATCATGCACACCTTGCATTCTTAACCCATTGAAACTCAAGGGGTCCAATATTAATCCACTGGAAAATCTTTTGAATCTCCTTCACATCAACTACATTTATATTCTTGTGGTGTGGTAATTGGTGTGGAGACATCGATAGTTGCTTAGTGAGTCATGTTGCCATCTATTTAGGGTGATGTGAAACATAAACATTAAGAGGTTATGTAGATGAAATCACTACTACCCGAGGCAAATTCAAAATGGATACAAGTTGAGCTCAAGCTCTTCTTTTGAATTTGTGACTATGATCAAAATCAAATTGATAAAATGCAAATGTCTAGGAACAAAATTTGCAAATAACAAATTATTGTTTGCAATTCTTGTTTTATGTGTGATGGAACTCCTTTTTTAGTTGGCAATTAAATAGAAAATGGTACATGTCCAATATATGCGATCTTGTAATTAAAATTATTATGTAGGTTAGTTGCCTAGATTAAATTAACCAAGATAGTAAGTACAAATGTAGGAAAAATATGAGTTATAGATTCAAGATATATCGATATAATTTTAATTTATTAATATTGACAAGAACAGGATTCAGGTCAAATTTATCAAATGTTACCAAAATTGTTGTACAAGTATAAATTCATACAAAAATTCGATCAAAGTATAACCATATTGTACAAATATAAACTCATACAAAAATTCAGCTATAACAACAACAATATTTGTCCATAAGGCCTTGGTTTCCACCCATTTGATGGCAACCAAGATATATTGATTTCTTGTTAATTGGTTGCTAGCTTAATTGGTCCAAGAAAGTCCAAACCCCATTTAGTAAAAGGTTTAACAAGAAGATTGGTAACAAGTTTTGCCAAGCTTTGTGTAGATAAATTACCATTTTCTAACACAAATCATAAGAACAATAGTTGTGTCATGATACAAGCTTGGCCACCAAAACCTACATCCAAGATTTTTTGAGCTACAATATTAATAGAAAAATGACCACTTGACATTCCTATGTGAAGTTCATATAATAAAATTGATATTTCTGCAAGTTATAAACATCTTTGATACTGATCATGTTGACCATATTGATACAAAACACCATTTTGAATAGTAATAGGCTTAGCCTTTTACACCAAATGTTGATGTTGGGCAACAATATAATTATCATACATATGTCATGTTTATAAAAAATCAAAAATAAAATTTAACCATTCAGGTTATAATAAAAATAGTGCAACATCGATGGTTTGATTTGGTACACCAATTGGCTCTTTTGAATTTGGAAATCAGGATAAAACATTGGTAACAATAAGGTGACAACACACTAAAATGTAGTACATAATTTCATCACAATTTGATTATTGGCCATGGAAAAAAATTTAAATGAATAAGACGTGAAAAGGACTCAACAAAATAATATATTTTATGAAGTGATCAAATCATATGAATTTCAAAAATGGATTTTGAATTATCATAGCATATTGGACTTTGGGAGTGTTCAAAATTGTTTTCTTGCCATATGACATGCAATATAATGTATTATGTTGTAATGCATATGAAATTTTATTTTAATATTAACATGGATTCCACATATGCCAAAAAATATTACACCTTAATGTGATTTCACCCCATATGTGATCGAGTGGGTTTACAAACCATGCAAAAATCATATTCTAAGAATAGAAGTAACCATTGAACAATATGCTTAGAAATTTGGGGTTTGTTGACCAAATAGACTAGAGCCATGTGATCAACATAAAAAACAAATCAACTACCTAATAGGTAATGCCGAAATTTATGTAAGGTGTATGCCATAGTTAATGCTTCACATTTGATAATCATATAATTACACTCAACATGATTTGATAATTGATAAGAATAAATAATCGATTGATCAAACTTACTAATTTGATTTTGGGCTAGAACAACTCCAATTGCTAGTTGAGATGCATTGGTATGAACAGGGAATTCCAATTACCAATTTGGACTAATCAAAATCGGTGCTTCAATATATCACTGCTTTATTTCTTCCTAAACAACTTGGCATTTGTTGCACCAAATAAACGATTTGAATCAGTGCATTAGTTTAATGATAAGTTCCATAACGAATGCAAAATTATTTATGGAACATCTATAAAATTGAGCCATCCCATTAAATATTCAAATTTGTGAAGGATTTGTAGGAATTTGCATATTCAGGATAGCCTATAATATATTTTTTGGATTAGGAAGTTTTCCCTCCTTAAAAACAATAAATCCAAGAATGAAACCAACAAATACCGTAAATGCACATTTCTTGGTATTGAGACTGATACCAAACTCATGCTATTTCAGAAAAAAAATCATAATTTATCTAAATGAATTTCCATACTATTGAAAACAGTAAAATCATCCAAAAAGATCTTCATGAATAAAACAATGTATTCATGCGATGTTTTGTTTACAATGCGTTGATAAGTTGGTGGACCATTTTTCACTCCAAATGACATCATCACCTAGAGAAATGCTCCCCAATTAATAACAAAAACAATCTTGTATCAATCTTTAGGTGCAATGGATATTTGAAAATATTCAAAAAAATCATCTAAAAATGAATAAGTCTCATGGCTAGCAACAATATTGAGGATTTCATTTGTAAATGGAAGAGGATATGGATATTTTTTAGAGCATTCAACTTTTGAAAATTCACACAAATCTATAGTTGACCATTTTTCTTGGGAACCAACAAACTTCCTCCACATGTCAAATAAACCTTTTAACCAAAAGTTTGTCAATGTCTTGTTTGTCAACATGAACATAGTTGGGGTTTAATTAGTACCATGTTTGATGAACCAATGGTTTTGAAATATCAAGTTCATTATGATGCTATGCAATTTCAAGGGAATGCCTTTTAAATCTTTATAGGTCTAGGCAAAAACATCCTTGAACTCCTTCAAAAGATTTGTAAATGCAAAAACACAATTTTCAGATAATGTAACATTGATTTTCACATATTGGGGACATTCTGTGGTACCAAGATTGATACGTCTTATATGTTCTTCATCTATGATTGTCAAATTGGCAATTTGTAGTTGATGTACTTGTTATCAAGGGTGGTGTGTCATCAACGTCCATATGACCAATGTTAGATCAATAAAAAGTTTTTAGATAATTTGTAGACTCCTAGGGGACTATAGAATCCACAAAATTTGGATTGGATATCAAAGACATGTATATAGATTTAGGTTTTACTAACATTAAAGGTTCGAATTGCTGGCCAATTGGTAAATCAATAGTACCAATTGAAAAGGGTGAAATTAAGCACATTAAGCACCCCCCCCCCCCCCCAACACTCTCTAAACAAAAAACTCTCTTTTTTATTTAATTTTTTTTTTATTTTGTTAAATCTCACTTTGT